>MDTA01205844.1_pt1 | contig 10714 bp, 10 predicted proteins | sample 811151 | NCBI WGS metagenome assembly MDTA01 (sample SAMN05326648, study PRJNA326480) | marine metagenome | isolation source: seawater | place: Indian Ocean: South | collected 2010 | reverse complement strand
CTATTAAATTTTTATTTTGTGTTTCAACCGTGTTCCAACCAACGTGAGGTACTATCATATTATTTTTGTCAAAACTTAAAACATTACCCTTCAATAACCCCAACCCCTTTGATTTAACAAACTCTTCACTTGTTTCAAAAAGAAGTTGGAAACCTAAACATATCCCCAAAAAGGTTTTGCCAGTTTTTACAAATTCAAAAATTATATCATCAATATTCTTATTTTTAATATTATCCATTGCAACATTAAATGCTCCTACCCCCGGCAAAACTAAAATATCACAATTTAATAGTTCGTTTTTCTCATTTGATATAATTGTTTTACAATTTAATTTCTGGAATGCATTTGAGATACTAAATAAATTATTCGTATTACAACTGATAATACCAATTTTTTTCATACTAGTATTTTTTAGTAATTTCTTTTACTTGAGGCAATGAAAAAGAGTTATATTCCATCTCGCCCCTCAAACCTAAAGAAAAATCTTTATTTCCGGAACTTTGTTCAGCTTTTTGAAAATTTTTTAGATAATAATAATGAAAAGCTGAAGCTATAGCTGCACCACTAATCTTATATTTAGAAATTATTTTTTCTATATCACTTATTCTTCCTGCGCCACCGTGAATTACCAGAGGCACGTTCGTTATTTTTTCTATTTGTTCTATTAATTCTATATCGAAACCTTCACCTAAACCCTCTTTTGAAATGGATGTTAAAATTATTTCTCCTGCGCCTAAACTCTGAATTTGCTTTACCCAATCCACAACTGTTTTATTGCTACAATTCCTTCCACTTTCGGTAAAAACAAGGTATTTGTTATCAATCTTATTAGCTTCGATAGTGACTGATATAGTAGAGCTTCCGAATGTTTGTGCCGCTTTTGATAAAAAATTTGGATTTTTTACGGCAGCGCTGTTTATGCAAACCTTATCTGCACCTGCCTTTAATAGTTTAATTATATCATCAATTGACCTTATCCCGCCACCGACTGAAAGGGGAATTAATATATTTTTTGCAGTTTTTTCTACTATTTCAAATAAAGTATTTTTACCATACAAGCTTGCAACCATATCCTGATAGATAATTTCATCAGCACCCTCATCGTAATATTTTTTTGCGAATAGTTCTGGTCTACCAAGAACTCTCAGACCTTCAAGGTTCACCCCTTTTACTAAGGAATCTCCTTTTATATCAAGCTTGGGTATAACCCTAAACATGGGTGATTTTAGGTGATTTGGCATCTTTCTGATCTTGAATTCTTCATCTTTTTTAAATGAAGTAAAAATATTTTAAGAAGTATCAAATGGTAACCAGATGAAACCTGCAGGGTTGGTAAAAAGCTTTTTTTATATTTAAGAATTTGACTTACAATTTTTGATGAAATTTGACTTGTATAATAATTTTTAAAAATACTAAAATATTTTTTTTTATTTTTTTCAACTTTTAGTTTTATAACCTTATTTTTCTCAATTATTTCGTATTTTTTTTTATTACTCTCAATTATAATTTTTAAGTATTTTGATGATTTTTTTTTATTAAAAAAAGTAATATTAGATTTGTCCAAAAAATTAATAGATAAATTTCCATAAAATTCTATAAATCCCTTTCTTTTTGATTTGAATATTTTTTTTTCAAGATTGTTTTCAATATTTTTTAATCTCACCTCTTTTGATCTTAGAAAATAAAAAAGATCTAAAAAATGTATGCTGTTACTAGAAAAACCCCAGCTATTTCCAATAATTGTCATCTTGATTACTTTTTTATTTAAGTCTTTTTTTAAAATGCTATAGAAAGGAATCATTCTCCTTTGACAGTTTGTCCATGCCTTAATTTTCTTTTTTTTTAATTTTGAAATAATAGTTTTATAGTCATTTTCTTTTTGAAATAAAAATTTTTCAAAAATAATAAATTTAGTTTTGACTATTTTAATTAAGTCTTGAGTAATTTTTGCCCTTATATCCGAATTTGTTGAGATTATCATAATATCTAAGTTTTTTGGGACTGAACTAGGTGAATTGTGTAAGTAAATTTTATTAGATTTATCTAAATTATTTTCATTTCTAAACTTTTTTATTACTTCGTATTTATCAAGAATATGAATTTCTTTTTTTAAATTCATATTGGATATTGATTGTAAATGTCTAGATCCAATAGATCCAACACCAACAATAAGTAATTTATAAGATTTATTTAACACTAATTATATAGCTGTCCAACCGCCATCAACTATAAGATTTGTACCTGTTACATAAGATGAAGATTCGCTTGCAAGGTATGCGACAGCTCCTGAAATATCTTGTGGATTACCCATCCTTTTTAAAAGAGTTTTATTTATATAGTTTTTCTTAAATATAGAGTTTTGTTTATCAAGAATACCCCCTGAACAAATACTGTTTACACGAATATTATTTCTTCCATAAAAAACAGCTAGTTGCTTAGTGAAGTTTATCAATCCTCCTTTTATTATAGAGTAAGTCATATTTTCTTTAATTCTAGAACCTTTGTATAATTCTGGCGATTGTCCAACAAGCCCATAGATTGAATTTAATAATATTATTGAACCGTATATTTTATTTTTTTTCATTAGATCGCACATAATTTTACTAGACCAGACATAGGAATTTAGATGAGCTTCAATATTTTTTCTATAAGAGGAAATCTTGACTCTTTCAAAATTATTTTGCTCCCAATCTTTTGTTTTAGGATAAGAACAATTTATAAAAACATTTGGAACACCATACTTTTTAACGATCTTATCAAAATAATTTTTTATTTTGTCTATTTTAGACAAATTAAATTTTTCAAATATTATGTTTTTTTTATATTTAATTGATGAGTTAAATTTATTGTCAATTACTATTACTTTTGCACCCAGGTTGGATAGTAAGACGCTTACATTAGATCCTATTAATCCAGCACCACCAAGTATAAATACGAGTTTATTGTTTAATCTAAAGGGATTTACGAAGTTTTTCATTTTTTAAAAAGCATTTTAACAATTTTGAAATCTACTTCCTCGTCTATGTCTATTGATCTATCAAGGGGCATTTCATAAATACTTGTTTTTGCACCATACAAATTATCAGATTTAAGAATTTTATACCTTTTCCAAATATATATAGATGCATTCATATCAAAAACTGATGGAGCATTCTGTCTTGAATGAATTATCTTATTTGGTTTTTTTACTAAATTAACTATGTTGTTGGTTTCTTCAACCATATTAAAATAAGGATTTTTTCTAGACTTCGTAACAGAAAAAAGAACTGAACTATTTTTATTTTTAAAATTTTTAAAAGCATTCTTTATATCTGAAACTTTTCTCAATGGGGATGTAATATCAAGATCAATACATACATCATATTTTTCTTTGTATTTTTTTTCAGCTTCTAGCAAAGCATGTCTTATAGCACTTTCTTTTGAGGAATTTTTCTTTGATAGCCTTTTAGGCCTCAAAAACCATGAATCTGCTCCATACTGAATTGCAATTTTTTGAATTTTAATAGAGTCAGTAGAAACAACAATATGATTAAATATTTTGGACTTTTTGGCCTGAAGAATAGTATGGGCTATCAACGGTTTTCCACATAAATTCTTTAAAGCTTTATTCTTTACTCCTTTAGAATTTTTTCTTGCACAAATCGTACAAATAACTTTCATCTGATTCTTTTAGATGCCTTTTTAAACTCTGACAATTGACCTACATCAAGCCATGAGTTATTTTTTAATTGAAAAGTTCCTACCCTAAATTTATTTTGAATACATTTTTCAATTAAATGATTCATATCTAAAGGTTTATTTTTTTTAATTAATTTTAAGACTTTTGTGTTCATGACATATAAACCAGTATTTATAAAAAAATTATATTTTGGTTTTTCTATAATTGATTTAAGTAAACCGTTTTTATCAGTTTTACATGCACCGTATTGGAACTGATAACTTTTAGCTGAGACCGCTAGGGTTAACAGGTTTTTATTTTTTTCATGATATCTACACATTTCGTGAAAATTAAATTTAAATATTGTGTCACAATTGGCAACTAAAAAGTTTTTACCTAGCCCTGGGTTGACCAATCCCAGGCCACCAGCTGTCCCTAAAGGTTTTTTTTCATCAATAAAACTAATCTTAAATAATTTTTTTGCATTTTGAAAAAAAGATTTAATTAAATTTGATTTATAATTTATTATAATTTTGAATTTATTTATTTTATATTTGACAAAATTTTCCATTATTAATTCTATCAATGTTTTATTTCCAAGAGGCATTAACGGTTTTGGCAAAACATTTGTATACGGTTTTAATCTTGTACCTTTCCCTCCAGCCATTATTACAACTTTATAATTTGAACTTTTAATAGTTTTTTTTCTTAATTTAAGATCTTTTAACGTAAGGATTTTTTTAACAATTTTATCTTTTTTGTTGTTTACTAGCGGTATTAAACCGATTTGTCTCTTCTCAAAAACTCTTTTAAGATTTTTATTTTTATAGCTATTTATTATATAAAAAATTGGGTTTCGATTTATAGAATTTTTTATTTTGTGATTTAGACTTTTACCACCTAAAAGCTTTTTTCTAATATCACCATCTGATATCGTCCCAAGTAGCTTATTATTTTTTTCTAAAACTACGAGAGTTCTTAAACCGTTTCTCTTAATTTTTTTTAAAGCTTCCTTAATTTTAGCTGTTTCTTTTATAATAAAATAAGATTTCATTTAAGTTTTTTAAAAATTTTTATAATTTTTTTTGTTGACCCCCCTTTTCCATAAAAAAGGTCATATTTGAATTTTTTTTTTCCATTTAAAATTTTTTTCAACTGTCTCATTATTGGTAAATAATTATAACTTGTTGATATTATACTTTTTGACATTAGCCTTCCCTTTTGTCTATTTCCAATGTTCAATGTTGGTGTATTTAAGAATGGTGCTTCCATAATACCACTAGATGAATTTCCAACAACACAATCAACCTTTTCCATTAAATAATAGTATTCTTCACCTCCTAAAGATTTAACCATCAAAGAATTTTTATTTTTTTTAATAAATTTTTTGATTTGTTTTGAAATCTGGTTTCCTCCAGGATCAAAGTTTGTGGACGTAAATATAATTCCTATGTTATTAAATTTAGAAAGAGCTCTTAGAAGGTTTTTTACTTGATTATTATATCCAACATTTTCAAGTGTTGCGGGGTGAAATGTGACTAAAATGTTTTTTTTAAAATATTTTTCTTTTAAATGATTTTTTTCATTTAGATATTTTCTTTTCTTTCTAGACTCAATTATATTGTCTATTGCTAGTGAACCTATTACATGTATTTTTTTATCCTCAATTCCCATTTTTTTTAATTTAATTTTATATTTTTTATTACTCACAAGATGAACTTTGGAAATTTTAGAAATAATATCTCTGCTTACATTATCCATTGAACCAAGAGTTGTTTCACCACCATATAAGTGAATTATTGGTATTTTCAAAAAAAAGGAACATAAAGCTATTGAAAGGATTTCATACCTATCACCAAGAAGAATTAAATATTTAATTTTTGATTTTTTCAAATAATTATAAAATTTGTTGAAAGTTTCAGGAAAAATATTCCTAATTAAATTTGAATCATTAGTAGAATTAAAATTTAAATATATCTTTTTGTTAATTCTGATTTTATCTTTGTTAATTTCATTAAAAGTATATCCGTGCTTTTTCGAAAAATGAGATCCGGTGACAACAAAATCTAAATTGAAATTTTTTTCTTTATTTAGAACCTTAATTAACGGTCTAAGAATTGAATAATCAGCCCTATTGCTAGAAACTAAACCAATTTTCATAAATTTTTAATTGTAATGAACTGATCTGGATAGAAATTTTTCTGTGCTCTTTTACCTATTATTTTTTTCCAGTTCATAGGAGAAATTCCAAACCCTGGTCTCTTACTTATAATATTATAATCGTTGAAAATCTCTCCTTTTTTAATAAAGTGTTTAGCTACAATTGACTTTCTAATTATTTTCCTATTTCTTTTTTCGCTACTTGTAATCTTTTTTAAAAATCTACCTCTACTTTTTTCAAAAATTCTTATAGAATCAATCATCTTCTTAAAGTCTTTGGGATTTATACTTGCTTTGTGATCTGGTCCAGAAAAGTTTGTATTTAGTGTAAAATGTTTTTCAATTACATCCGCTCCCATAGCAACTGCAAAAATTGAAGTTTCAATAATTGAACTATGATCAGAAAAACCTACATTACATTTTAATTTTTTTGAAATAAAAGGAATTGAATTCAAATTTATGTCCCTAAGAGGTGTTGGATAAGCACTATTACAGTGCATTACAACTATATCTTTTTTTTTTATATATTTTTTTAATATCCTCATAGCATTTTTAATTTCATTGATTGTAGAAGCACCAGTTGATAATAAAATTTTTTTTGCATTTTTACTTACCATCTCTAAATATTTGAAATTGGTAATCTCACCAGAGGGCACTTTAAAAATTTTTATATTATTTTTTTTTAAAAACTTAATTCCATCTGTATCAAAACAACTTGCGAGAAAATCTATTTTTAACTTTCTAGATAGTTTTATGAGTTTTTTCATACCTTTTTCATTAATTTCTAATTTCTTCAAAAGTTGATTTTGATTTTTTAAATTATTTTTTTTTTGATAATTCGCCAAAGGAGTATTATGAACTAATAATTTATTAGTGTTGAATAATTGAAATTTAACAGCATCTGCTCCAATTTTTTTTGCTTGTTTAATCATCTTCGCAGCAACTTTTAATTTCCCATTATGATTTACGCCTGCTTCAGCGATTATATATATTTTTTTATTTTTCACTTTATTTATTAAAAGTTTTTGCTATTGAAACACTTTTTAGGTACTGCTTTAAATCCTGAGCTGGTTCTTTTAGTTTACGGTTAATGATTAAATTTTTAAAACAATTCATTTGCTTATAAAATCCAGGCTTGAATCTTTTATCAAAGACAGATTTATTTAATTTTTTTTCTTTAAAGTTTGATGTAATGAGCCTTCCATTTTCAAGTGGTTTATAAGATAAAGTATAGCCATCACCAAAAATTGTTATTGACCAACCAGCAGGTGAGTTCCAATTGGATATGTATGTTCCGATTGAATTATTTTTAAATTTAACAGAAAAAGAAATATTTTTTTCTGAACCATAATTATTTGAAAAACCTTTGATTTTTTTAATTTCACCCCCAAAGTATCTTAAAAGATCGATAGTATGAATGCTATTAGCGTAAATCCAATTGTTTAAAACTTTTTTATTTTTTTTCCTTTTATTTATTAACCAAATTCTTTCGTGACCTTCTATTAAAATTCCTTTAAACCTCCCCTTTTTTTTTATAATTTTCTTTCCTTCCTCAAAAATTGAGTAAAATCTTCTATTTAGACCAACCATATTTCTAATTTTATTTTGATAACATAAATCTGAAAGTTCTTTTGTCTCTCTATAATTTAAACCTGCAGGTTTTTCAAAAAAGAAAGGAACTTTAAAATTAATAATTTTTTTAATAGTACTATACATATTTTCAGCACTTACAAAAATAAGGAGGCAATCTATATGATTTTTTTTTAACAAATCTTCAATATTTTCATTTATTTTTTCAATTTTGAAAGTTTTGGCTAATTTTTTAGCCTTTGAAAGAGTTCTGGAGGTTATTGCTTTTATTTTAAAATTTTTTATTTTCTTTACTACTTCTAAATGTTTTAGAGCTATGTTGCCTGCTCCAATTACACCAACACTTATATTTCTTTTCATTAAATATTATATATTTTTGAATTAATTTTATTTTTACTTTTTTTAAACCAATTAACAGTTTTAATTAAATTATCATAAAAATTATTACCTTTTTTCCATTTAGAATTCTTTTTTAAAAAAGAAATGTCACATCTTAAATGATCAACCTCGCTATTTGGATTTCTAACTCTATTTTTTTCTGTAACAATTTTTTTGTTCGTTCCAATGATTTTTTGAACATATTGTGTTATTTCTTTTATAGAAAAATCGTAACCTGAACCAACATTAACTACTTTTCCAAAGAATTTTTTATTTTTTAAAATTTCAAGGTAGGCTCTCGCAGTATCTTCAACATATAAGTAATCACGTTTTGGTTTTATATTTCCTAACCTGATTTGTTTTTCATTTAAACACTGGTTAATAATTGTTGGTATTACTGCTCTTAATGATTGTCTTGGACCAAAAGTGTTGAATGGACGAATAATTTTCACTGGTGTTTTAAAAGATCTAAAATAGCTTAAAGATAATTGGTCTGCTGCAATCTTTGATGCAGCGTATGGTGATTGACTAACTAAAGGATGCTTTTCGTCCATAGGCAAATATTGAGCGCTTCCATAAACCTCGCTTGTAGAGGTAATTATTATTTGTTCTACATTATTATTTCTTGCTGACTCTAGAACATTATATGAACCTTCTACATTAGTCCTAATATATGCCATCGGTGAATAATATGAATATGGAATTCCAATTAAAGCAGCAAGATGTATTACTGCGTCAACATTTTTTGTTGCTTTAGTAACGGAGTCATAATCCCTTATATCTCCAAATATAAAATTTATATCTTTTTTAAATTTAGAATTCTTTAAATTTCCCAAATTATAATTGGGATTATACCTATCAAATGCAATAACCTTAAAGTTTTTTTTGACCAATAGTTCACATAAATGTGAACCTATAAAACCAGTTGCTCCAGTAATTAATATTTTCTTATTTTTTTTCACTATTTCAACTACAAAATATCTTCTAAAACATTCTTAAACTTTGATTGATTAAATATAATTTTATTTCTTGAATTCAAATCTACTTTTTTTTCGTATGAGTAATTTTTTTGCCTTGAACCAGTAACTCCATATCTAATCCAAGTAACTAACCTGTTATTTTTAACGCTTGTTCCTCGATGTAAACCAGCTGTATCTGCCGCAACCACTTTTCCTCTTTTTCCATAGACTCTAAGAATATTCTTTTTTCCAAACAATCTTGTAAACTCATCGTAACTTTTGTCAGTATATCCCATTGTATCATTATAAAATTTATCATAATTTATACCGTTAAATTTTTGATTTCTGATTTGCTGTAGTTCTTTATTTTCACAATGAGTATATTTTATTTGTTCAAAGGCTCCATCATTTTCAAATGTATCGGTCCAATATACGAAGACTGTAAGCCAAAGAAAATCATCTAAATCCCTATGAAAACCATGTGTGAATGCTTTTTGATTAGGAAATGTTTTAAAAGTATTTACAGAGAATAATCTTGGCATACATCCTAGATATGAGTATGCAATTTTAATAATTTGATCGTTTAAGCAAAGTTTTAACAATGGTGTACAGTTAAGTTGGGTATTATTATCATAACTAATATATGCTCCCGACGGTTTGTCACCAAAATTTTTCTTATTCTCTTTATGTGGAGTATGACTGTCATAAAAATGCTTTTTTTCAAAATAATCAATCACTTCTTTAACATCATCTTCATTTACATTTACACTTAAGTCAGAACAAATGCCTGTTTCTTTAATCTCACGTGAAATTTTTATTAGATCATCATCTAAATTGAAACTAATATTATTATTTGCATTTTTAATATCTCTTATTCTATTCAATATCATTTCCTTGTCTTTTTGTTTTAAATAATACATATTTTCACCTGAAAAGTTTAATAATTGAGTAAATATTTTATTAAAAAATTTATTTTTAAAAATCCTTACTTTTAATAAAGTTAAAATTATTTCTTTTATAATTTTATTTTTTATTTTTTTTAACATATTAGATATCTGTATTTTTAATTGATTTATAAATTAAAGCAATTTCGTTACTTTGACTTTTAAAATTATATTGTTTTAAAAAAGACTCAATTGAAGAATTTTGGGCTTTAGATTTAAAATAATTATAAATTTTATAAATAAAAAAAATATATTTCTTAATTAAATTTATTTTTTTTTTTATCGTTATATTTCTTTTGTTTTTTAGAAACGCATCATTTATCATTGATTGTGTTTTTGAAATCGGTCTTTTTTCTATGTCTAATTGTAATTTAGATAATATATTTTCAAGGTAATGAAAAGATTTTGAAAAATTTTCTTTTTTTTGATTATTTTTTTCCCTTTTAAGAAAATATGATTGTTTATAAAATTTTTGATTATGTAATGTTCTAAATAAATGTATATTTGGAAGAGAAGCTATTTTACCATAAGAAGCAAGTGTAAACGCAGGAATTAATTCATCGCATATCTCTTTATCTGGGCAAAGGTTTTTCACTTCTTCTAAGGTTGGAACGCTATTTAACATCTTTAAGTAAAAGTTTTTTCTGAAAATTGAGAATACTGGCACAGTATAGTTCTTGATTTGGAATTTTAGTCTATCGAAAGAACTTTCTTCTAATCTAGATGTTTGTATCCAAGGATAGGTTAATAATATTTTTTCTGAAAATTTACCATCACAAACTATGTTATAGCTTTCTCCGTTGGCACCAATAAATTCATTATTTTTTTCCAAAAATGAAATTATAGACTTCATTCCACTAATTAGGAAATAATCATCATCCCCACAATAAGTTACGTAGTCAGTTTTAATTTCCGAAGCAATATTTTTTTGAATAACAAAAGCGCTTGCTTTTTCATTAATATAATTTATTGAAATATCATTATAACCTTTTATAAATTTATAATTTTTATCCGCGTTTTCTTGG
>MDTA01128679.1_pt1 | contig 10714 bp, 13 predicted proteins | sample 811151 | NCBI WGS metagenome assembly MDTA01 (sample SAMN05326648, study PRJNA326480) | marine metagenome | isolation source: seawater | place: Indian Ocean: South | collected 2010 | reverse complement strand
TACTACACACTTTGCACAAAAAATATAAAGGAGTTCGGTATTTAATATGGCATGGGTAACATATCAACCAAAAGATAATTTTAATTGTAAACTATACACAGGGACAGGTGCGGAACAAACAATAACCGGGATTGGATTTCAACCAGGTTTAAGTTGGATAAAACGAAGAGAAATAAAAGACCATGTTATGACTGACGCTGTTAGAGGAGCAACAAAAATAGTTTATCCTAATGACCCATCTTTACAAGATACAAATGCAGAAACTATAAAATCTTTTAATGCAGATGGTTTTGTTTTAGGAACTGCAACACTTGTAAATGCAAATGCTGGAACTTATGTAGGTTGGTCTTGGACAGCTGCAACAACAACTGGAATATCTGGAGGAACTATAACTCCATCTGGTTATTCTATTAATGCTACAACTGGAGTAGGAATTTATGAGTACACAGGCACAGGAAGTAATGGAACGATTGCTCATGGATTAGGTGAAGCTCCCAAATTAGTAATAGTAAAAAGAACAGATACTTCTGCTCAATGGAGTGTTTATCATAAATCAGTAGGAGCACCTAAACATTTAATCTGGGACACTTCAGCTGCTGAAGTAACAAGTTCTAATTATTGGAACGATACAGATCCAACAAGTTCTGTATTTAGTCTTGGCACTGGTACAGATGTCAATGCAAGTGGTGGAACTTATATGGCTTATGCTTTTGTAGAAAAACCCGGATTTTCAAAAATTGGAAAATATATCGGCAATAACGACTCGGATGGCCCCTTCGTTTTCACGGGCTTTAAACCTGGTTTACTTATTCAAAAAGCTATAAGTGGAACTGACCAATGGCAAATTAGAGATTCAAAAAGAGGATTTAATGGAGCAATTAAAACTTTGTATGTTGACAGTACCGAAGCAGAAACATCAGGAGATACAATAGATCTATTATCTAATGGTTTCCGAATATACAATAATAGCTCTGCTCAAAATGCTGCAGCAGGTTATGCTTATTGGGCATTTGCTGAAGAACCTTTAGTAGCTACTAATAAAGATGTAGGAACGGCCAGATAATTATGAGTGAAGTAAAAGTAAATAAAGTAACACCAAGATCAGGAACCGCAGTACAACTGGGGGATTCCGGCGATACATTTACTGTACCAAGTGGAGCAACATTAACCACTACTAATGCTACAGTTAATTTACCAAATACTTCAGTCACAAATGCGAATTTAGCTGGTTCTATAGAAAATGCAAAACTGTCTAACAGTGCTATTACTATAAATGGATCAGCTGTTTCTTTAGGGGGATCAGTTACAGTAGGAGAAACTAAACCTACTATTTCTTCAATTAGTCCTTCGGTAATTGAAAATACACAAACAGCGGTAACGATTACAGGAACTAATTATGTTTCAGTGCCTTATGTTGATGCTATTAATGCTTCTACAGGGTCTATTACAGCTGCTGATAGTGTGACTTTTACAAGTGCTACCTCATTAACTTGCAATTTTACATTGTCTGTTGATGGAACATATTATATAAGAATAGAGAACAATGATGGTAATGCGGTAAGATCTGGAACTGCTTTATTAACAGTTTCCGATGCTCCAAGTTGGACAACTAGCGCTGGTTCCTTAGGAACTAACGCTGCAGGAAGTGCGGTTTCATATACTGTTGCTGCTACATCTGCTACAAGTTATTCTAAAACAACAGGAAGTTTTCCTGGTGGAGTTACCCTTAATAGTGGATCTGGAGTTATTTCAGGAACTGAAAGCGGATCAACAGCGACAACTACTTACAACTTTACTATCAGAGCAACGGATGCTGAAGCTCAAACAGCTGATAGAGCATTTAGTATAACAATATCTCACGGAGCGTCAGGAGGCGCGCAATTTAACTAGTATGGCTACAACTTATATTACACGAACAATGCAAGATGGTGGAAATCACCAACAAGGTACTTTTTCTTTTTGGGTAAAAAGAGGACTTATTAATGATGCATCTGATACTGAAGTTATGTACAGGATACACAATGGTAGCGATTATTTTCAAATTGCATTTGAAGACACAGATTCTTTACTTGTTAGACAAGTTGTTAGTTCTAGTAACACTTTTTATATAAAAACTAAAAAAGTATTTTGTGACCCAACCGCTTGGTATCATATCGTAATTGCGATTGACACAACTCAAGCTACTAACGTTGATAGAATTAAAGTTTATGCTAATGGAACTCAGATACCTGATGGTTCATTAGACAGTCCTGGTTATCCAGCACAAAATACTAATTTAATGATGGGTGAAGCATATGCAAGTAGTCTTGGTGGTAATAACGCAGCTAATTATTTTACAGGCATATTTTCTCACTTTGTTTATTGTGATGGTAATGCTTATGCTGCAACTAACTTTGGAGAAAGTAATTCTACGACAGGTCAATGGCAATTTAAAGCTCCTAGTGGAGTAAGCTATGGAACGACAGGATGGTATTTATTTAAAGACAACGCATCACTTACTGATCAGTCTGGTTTAGGAAATAACTGGTCATCAGGAGCTGGTACATTAACTCCAACTATGGATAACCCTAGTAATAATTATAATGTTTGGGATACTAGTTCTTTTGACCCTTCTGGTCTTAATATTCAAAATGGAAATTTATCGGTAGCTAGAAATGGTAGCTACTTAGGAGCTTTAGGAACACATACAGTTTGGGGTGGTAAATGGTATTGGGAAGTTAAATATAATCAAGCTAACTGGCAATGTGGAGTTATTGGATATAATGCTCAATCAGAAAATATGTCAACATACTTTATGTCAAGTAGTGGTAATGGTTTTCCCGGTAAATTTGACTATGGTTATTCTTTTGGTTTAACTAATGGTAATAGCGAAAAATGGAATTCTAGTAGTTCTGGTACTTCTTGGGGTGGTGTTTCTGGCGCAAGTACAGGAGATATTTTTCAATATGCTTTTGACGCTACAACACGAGCTATTTGGATTGGAAGAAATGGAACGTGGTTAAACTCTGCAACTCAAACAGAAATAGAAAATGGTACAACAACAAATGCTATGTATAGCTCTATGGGTTCATCTGATTTTTGGTGGACTCCTGCAGTTGGAATCACTAATAATAATACATCTGAATATTTAGAAGCAAACTTTGGGAACGGTTATTTTGGAACAACTGATGTGACATCGGCTACTACTGATGGTGAAGGTGAAGCTAGATTTGAATACACAGTGCCCACAGGTTATTATGCACTTAACACAAAAAATATAGTACAATTTGGAGGATAATTATGGCAGTATTTGGAGCAATAAATAAACCAAAAAGTTATTACGACACCAAGCTTTATACAGGTACAGGAAGTACGTTAAACAACACAGGTCTAGCATTTCAACCAGATTTAGTTTGGATTAAAAAAAGAACAAGTGGTGATCACACACTTACAGATTCAGTAAGAGGTGTTAATAAAGCTCTTTCGACTAACAACAACACCGCAGAAGATTCAACTACAGAGATGATGACAGCTTTTAATTCTGATGGATTTACCGTAGGAACTAACGGTACGGTAAACTCAAATGGTGGAACTTATGTAAGTTGGAATTGGAAAGCTGGAACAACAACAGGAATAGCAACTAATGGTTCAACAACAATTACACCTTCAAGTTACTCTTTTAATTCAACATCTGGCTATAGTATTTTAAAATATAATGGCGGTGGAAATAACGGCGATAAACTAGCTCACGGTCTTGGAGCAGCTCCACAATTTTTTGTAGTTAAAAGATATGATCAAGCTGCTAACTGGCAAGTGTATCACCAAGCAGCGGGTGCTACTAAATTTCAAGAAATGGATACACAAGATGCTTTTTCTACTAGTACTGATAGATGGTATGACACAGCTCCTGATGACGTAAATATAACTTTAGGTGGTAGCTCTTTAGTTAATACCGGAGCTGGTACTTATCTAGTTTATGCATTTAAAACAGTACCTGGCTTTTCAGCTTTCGGCAGATACAATGGTAATGGATCAACTCATGGTGCTAAAGTACACACAGGATTTAGACCTGCTTTTGTAATGATACGTTATTTAGGTGGAAGTAATGGTTGGGACTGGATTATGTATGATAATCAATCTGGAGAAGATGCATCTAATGGATTTGCTTATAACTCTTTAGGACAAATTTTAGAAGCAAACACAAGTGATGCAGAAAATGCAAGCTCTAACTTTACTATGAATTTTTTAAGCAACGGATTTAGATGTAGAGGTACGGAAAGTAATATCAATGATGATAATACTAATTTTGCATATGTAGCCTTTGCAGAAAACCCATTTGTAGCAAACTCAGGATCAGGCATACCAGCACTGGCGGTGTAGACCATGTTATTTGGTGTTACGTCCTTTTCAGCGGCACCTTTTAGTGCTGAAGGTTTTAGTCCAAACGCTTATGTAAATCTACAAGGCGTTCAACTTAACATCTCAATTGGAAATATTAATGTAACAGCTCCTGTCGATATGGCAGTGACTGGTAATAGATTAAATCTATCTACTGGTGATCCAACAGTTGTTGCTCAAGCTGTAGAAGTTTTAACTGGTAATAGATTAAATATTGCTACAGGAACAGTGGAAGCAAGAGCTCCAAGAGATGTTCCAGTAACAGGAAATAGATTAAATGTTTCTGATGGAACTGTAACAACCCTTGGTAAAGCTACTGTTGTACCAACTGGAATTCAATTAAATCAATCTTTAGGTAATATTACTGTAATAGGTAAAGCTACAATAAGCTTATCTGGAGACAGATTAAATATTACAACTGAACCTTATGGATCTGGCTCACCTAAACCTTTTGAAGTTCAAGCTAAATGCGTAGTAGTATTAGGAGCTGGACCAAGATTAAACATAACTACAGAGGACTATGGTCAAGGAACACCTGTACCTTTCATTGTAAAAGCTAATGCTAAAATTGGTCCTACAAATGGGTTAAACAGTAGTAGATTAAACATTGCAAATTCACCTGTAGACTTTAGAATATGGACTCAAGTGGACCCTGACGCTAACCAGAATTGGAATAATATTTAATGTTTTTTGGAGCAACACCTTTTGCAGCAACAACTTTCGCCGGAGTAGGCGCACAAAACGCTATTATATTAGCTAATGGAAATAGGCTAAATGTAGCAATAGGTAATGCTACTTCAGCTGTTGAGTACCCTGTGGCAGTTACAGGAGTAAGATTTAACCTTGCAACAGGGGCTGTTTCTGTGGTATCTTGGGAGCCGGTAGATCCAAATGCAACAGAAGTTTGGACACCGATAGATCCGCTTAACCCGTAGGAGAATTATGGCATCAACATATAGTAGTGATTTAAATTTAGAATTAATAACAACAGGTGAAAAAGCTGGTACCTGGGGTACCATTACCAATACAAATTTACAACAATTAGAACAATCATCATCTGGATATGTAGCAGTAGCTGTAGGATCTGGTGATGTAGCTTTAGCAATATCTCAAGGAGCAGTATCTAACGGTAAAAATTTATATTTAAAATTAACAGGAACACTTACAGCAAATAGAACTGTAACTGTCCCGGACACATTTAAAAGAGTTTACATAGTTGAAGATGCTACAACTCGAGGAAGCGGAGCTAACTTATATAGCTTAACAATTAAAACAGTTTCTGGAACTGGTATTAAATTACCGGCTGCTTCAACATCTATAGTTTATTCAGATGGAACAAATATTAATAAAGGAATGGTATCACAAGGTTGGTTTACACCGACTGGTAATTATACAGCAGTCGCTGGAGATCAATTATTAGTAAATACTTCATCAAGTGGAATTAACGCAGCAGCAACTATGACTTTACCTGCATCTCCTTCAGTGGGAGATGAAGTAACAATCGTTGACAGTGGTAATTTTGCTTCATCAAACAATATAACTATTGGTCGTAACTCATCTAACATAAATGGTAATGCTGGTGACTTAACTATTAGTACTGACAGCGCTGCTTTTACTTTAGTCTATGTAAACGCGACTAGAGGTTGGGTCTACAAAACGACCAAGATATCATAGGAGCAAACAATGGCTCTTAAACAAGTCAAATTTTTACCTGGAGTTGATAAACAAAACACAGCTGTTGGAGCTGTTGCTCGTTGGATTGATTCTAATAATGTCAGATGGAGATATGGATTACCAGAAAAAGTTAATGGTTGGTCTTCTTTATTAAATTCTACTTTAGTAGGTGTTGCAAGAAAGCAACACGCATTTACAGATTTAGAAGGAAATAGATATGTTATTATTGGTACAGATAAATTTTTAATAGTTTATTTTGAAGGTGAAGTTTATGACATTACTCCAATAAGAGCAGACTACACTTCTTCAACAATTGCAACAACAAGTGGTTCAGCTACTTGTACAATTACAACAACTGGTACTCATGGATTATCTATCGGGGATATTGTTTTATTAGATGATGTGACTTTACCGGGTGGTACAGGTTATAATAATTCTGATTTCGAAGATAAATATTTTCAAGTTATAACAGTACCAACTACAACAACTTTTACAATTACACAAACAAGCAACGCATCTGCAACAATCTCTACCGGCGGATCATTAAAAGTAAAAGCCTTACAAGCTATTGGTCCAGCAGAACAATCATATGGTTATGGTTGGGGATTAGAAGCTTGGAGTACAGGAGGTTGGGGAAGTGCTGCTTCAGCTTCTAGTGTTACTCTAGAACCAGGTTTATGGTCTTTAGATAACTTTGGCCAAGTTTTAACTGCAACTATTTTAAATGGAAAAACTTATACTTGGAACGCCGGCGATGCAGCTAGATTTACAACAAGAGCATCAACAACTACAACTGACTACCCTACAACAAATAACCCAACAGCTACACGATTAACTTTAATTTCACCTACAACAAGACACTTAATTCATTGCGGAACAGAAACAACAATTGGTCAAACTAATACACAAGACGATATGTTTATTAGATTTTCAAACGCAGAAGATATAAACACTTATGCTACCTCAGCTATTAACTCAGCCGGTTCACAAAGACTTCAAGATGGAACTAAAATTATGGGTGCTTTAAAAGCTAAAGAAACAATTTTAATATGGACAGACAATGCACTTTACACAATGAAAACTGTAGGGGCTCCATTTACTTTTGGCTTTGAACAAGTTGGTACAAACTGTGGATTAATAGGACAGAACGCAGCTGTTGAAATAGATGGTGTTGCATACTGGATGAGTCCAAATGGATTCTTTGCTTTTGATGGTACAGTTAAATCTTTAGAATGTTCTGTAGAAGATTATGTATATGATGATATTGAATCTACAAAAGGACAACAAATTAATTGTGGTTTAAATAATTTATATACAGAAGTTGTTTGGTATTATCCAAGTGCAAATGAAGACTTTAATGACAGATATGTAGTTTATAATTATGGTGAATCAGCTGCAGTTAAGGCACCTATTTGGTATACAGGAACTGAAGCTAGAACAACATGGATTGATGCTTCGGTTTATCCAAAACCTTTTTCCACTAAATATGATTCCTCAACTAATGGTACATTCCCAGTAGTAGTAGGTATAACAGGATTAGGTCGTAGTACTTTCTTTGAACAAGAAACGGGGACCGATCAAGTTAATGCTGATGGTAGCACAACTACTGTTACTTCTTTTGCTACTTCCTTTGATTTTGATATTAAAACAGAAGAAACCGATGGAGAGTTCTTTTTATCTTTAAGACGATTTATTCCAGACTTTAAAAACATACAAGGAAATGCTAAGATAACTTTAGCAGTTAAAAGATATCCGGCTCAATCTAGCACTAATACTGCATTAAGTCCCTTTACAGTGACGACAAGCAGTTTAAAATTTGATACAAGAGCTAGAGGAAGATATGCAAATATTAAAATTGAAAATGACGCAGCTAGTGAAACATGGAGATTTGGAACAATCAATTTAGATTTAAGACCGGACGGTAGAAGATAATGGCAATAACAAGATCACAAATGGCAAGACAATTATTATCTATAGGTGGAATGACTGATGATAACTTAAGATCTTTAGGATTAGGTTCATTAGGAGCACCATTAACAGATTTTGCTCCAGGAGGAATATTAGGATTAGGTCCTATGGTAGCAGAAAATATAAATCGTCCTACAAGTGGTTACGAAACAAAAGATAAAAAAGAAGAAATAGATAAAGCTTACGAACTATATGAAAAAGAAGGTCTTTTCAAAGATTTAGGTATTAGCCCAGAAGATTTAAGATCTCAACAAATGAAAGAAATTGAAGGTCAAACAGCAGGGCTTGGTTTATTTGGACCTATCAGTAAAGGGTTGCAAAGTATATTTGGTCCAAAGGTGGGACAATTTATGTTTGCCAATTATGTAAAAGCACCTACAATAAATAGAGGTATAAAGGGAGCTGATAGAGCTAGAAGAGAAATAGCTAGAGCAATAGCTAGAGCAGAAACTGCTAGACAACAACAGGCGTTAGCAAGAAGTCAAGATTGGACGGGAGCGTCTAGTGATTATAGAGGTGGTGATGATACTCCTCAGGGTATAGCAACAGGAAACTATCATGATCCATATGATCCGGGGCATGCAGACTAATGGCAAAGATAAATATTAAAGTACCAGAACCAAAAGCAGAATACGATTTTTCTAACCAAAAACAAATTAATAGAGTTCTTACAACTTTAACTGAACAATTAAATTCAACTTACTTAGATGAGGTAAAACAGGAAGAACAAAGATTTTCTTTCCTTATGTCATAATGGCTAATAAACCTTTAAAAATATCAGAAGAAGCAGCGGTTCAAATGCCGATGAAGACAGTTGTGTCTTTAATCGTAATGGTAGCAATTGGAACGTGGGCTTACTTTGGTATAAATGAACAACTTAATAAGCATTCCACACAATTAGAATTAATGGGTAAAGATCTAGAAGCCAATTCGGAATTTAGAATCAAATACCCTCGGGGACAATTAGGCAAATCCTCTGGTGAGGCAGAGCTTTACATGTTAGTGGAGGATTTATACAAGTCTGTGGATCGTTTAAACAAAGCTATCGAGGATGGAATGCATAATAAAGTTAATATAGAATTTTTACAAAAACAAATGAACAAGGTTTTAATTGATATTGAAAAGCTCAAGGATAGACAAAGAACCTTTGCTAATGGAAATCATCAATAATGGCTAATATATATCTTAATTCTAAAACCGATCTAACAGCAGCATCAGAAACTACTTTATACACAGTCCCTTCTGATTCTAGAACAATCATTAAATCAATATTAGTGAGTGATGATTCGGGGAGCGGGGATGATATTACTTTAACTATTACAAATGCGTCTGCAGCTGTTTTTAATCTATTCAAATCTAAAGCTGTTTCGGCTAATACAACAATTGAATTATTAACACAACCATTGATTATGCTTGAAAGTGAAATCTTAAAAGCTACACCTACAACTGGAAATAGACTACATGTTGTGGTATCAATGTTAGAAATGAATAGGAGCTAATATGTTTATAGAAAAAGGATCAGTTGAATACGTAACTATAGATGGGAAACAAGTCCCTGTTGTTAAATGTGAAGCTGAAGTAGTAGTAAGAAACACTCAAACAAATCAAGAATATGCATCAGATGCAGAGGCCCAAGCGGATATTGATAATCCTGATACACCTACTCAAAAAGAGCATGTGACTAGATCTGTTAAAATAAAAGTAGCAAAAATGCCTCCTTTAGGCACAGCTACTAAAGAATAGTATGTTGACTGTAATGGGAAAAAGTAATAAATTAGATAGAATGGGCATCATTATACAAGCCGCCCACTTGCTATCATCAAGATTATAAGGAGATTATGCCACTTAAAAAATTATTTAGAGGCGCAAAAAAAGTAGTTAAAGCCCCGGTTAGATTTGTTAGGAAGATAGTTCCTAGAGAACTAAAACCTTTTGCACCTTACATTGCAGCAAGCTTTATTCCAGCTGGAGGATTTGGTGGATCAGGAATTTTAGGTAGTCAAGGATGGGGAAGATTTTTAACAGCAGCTGCTACTAGAGGAGCTTTAGATGAAGATGCAAATCTTAAAGATGCACTTTTGTCTGGTGTTATAGCTGCTTCACCAAATATAATTCAAAGTGGTGGTGAAAAATTATCAACCGCTCTTGGAACAAAAGCTCCAATTAACATGACAGTTCCACCAGAGTATGCAGCAGCAAATCTTAGTGGTAGTTTTGTAGCACCTAACCAAATAGGTCCTGAAAATATTACTCAATTTAGTGAAACTATAAAAGCAGCTGAACCCAAATGGTATAATGCTATTGGCGACTTTGGTAAAAAAGTTTCTCAAAATGAAACCTTAGGTAAATTAACTGGAGAAGGTAATCTTTGGACTAAAACAAAAGCAATTGGTGGTGCAGGAGCAATAGACCAAGCTCAAAAAATGGCTGCAATGCATGAAAAAGAAATGGACAAACAAGGCATCTTTGATATGAAAAAACGAAGAGATTCATTAAGAGAACAATTTATAAGATGGAATTTTTATGACACGGACGAAGATCTTGAAGATGCTTTAGATAGAATGGGTTATGCAGACTACAAAGCAACAGGTGGTAGAGTTGGATTAATGTATGGAGGTTTTCCAAATGCTACTTTACCAGCAGAAGTTGGTATAAGAGGAGCAATGCCTATGTCAATGGGTCCTGGAAGCGGAAG
>MDTA01126612.1_pt1 | contig 10714 bp, 7 predicted proteins | sample 811151 | NCBI WGS metagenome assembly MDTA01 (sample SAMN05326648, study PRJNA326480) | marine metagenome | isolation source: seawater | place: Indian Ocean: South | collected 2010 | reverse complement strand
TATAACTTTCAGATTTCAGATTCTGAGTCTTTTTCATCTTTAGTTGTTGATGTGACAACTAATAGTTTAATGTATATTGATACTGATAACATCAACTGGGGCCAGTTGTATTATTATAGGGTGGCAGATAATGCAAGTGGTGTCTGGTCAGAAGTTAAAAGTTTTAGTACTGATTCAAAAATCTCCAGTGCTACAACTCAAATAATTGATTCAAGCTACAATGATGATGGTTTAACAATATTTGGAGCATATTTTGATTTCTACAGTGCTGCTATTGATAAAAATGGTAGGGAGGTTTGGCATAGTGCTGTTCCTCAGAGTAGCTATATTGGCGGGATGGTGTACTACTCAACAGACTACTTTGGTAACTGGTATGGCCTCGAATACCAAGGCTCAAGTATAGAGAATATCACACCGGGAATAAAATTTAACTATAAGAATGAAGTTCTTTGGAAGGATCCAAGTGATAATTTGTCTCACCATGAAATTATTCAACTTCCCAATGGTAACTACATGGGCTTAGTCGAAGATGACCCCAAGTACTTTCCTGTCCCTAGCGATATAGGTGTGAGTAGCTGCTCATATGTTCCTTGGATAGGAGATAGAATTGTTGAGTGGGATGCAGATACCAAGGAGGAGGTGTGGAGTTGGTCTACATTTGATCATTTTTCAATTATGGACTATGATAAAATTGGTGGGAGTAACACTAAATGCTGTCTAGAGAATAGATTGGACTGGACACATTCAAATGCATTTTTTTATGATGAATCTGATAACTCTATTTATCTATCAAGTAGACACCTCTCACGAATCACAAAGATAGACAGATCTACAGGTGAGGTTGTTTGGAACGTAGGCATGGAAATGCCTTCTGGAGATGTTATCAACAATAACTTGGAAATGAGTTTTCAGCATAGCATTGAGGTTCTTCCTGGGGGTAATATTTTAACTATGGATAATGGGAATCTTAGCAAGTATATAAGAAGTGTAGAATATAATGAAGGAACTATTCTGTGCTTTGATTATACCAGCCAAGAAGAATGTCCAATAGAAGATAATGGAGGCCCTTGTGTTTGGAGCGAACTGTTTCAGGGGTCATGTACCAATCCTGATTTTATATCAAGAGCGCTTGAGTTTCAAGTCATAGAAAATTCCGATGGAACTTATGAAGCTTCGAAAGTCTGGGAGTATGACCTGCCACCAGAATATTTTGGAGATTTGTCTGGAAATGTTTCGAAACTTAAGAACGGAAACTATCTAATTACAACAATTGGTTCTGGAGGAAGCTCAATAGAAGTTGATGAAGAAAAAAATATAGTTTGGCAGGCTTCATATAACCTGGCAGAAAGTTCTGGGTTTGGAGGTCTTGTTTATAGAGCAAATAGAATTTCAGGCTTATACCCTGTTGCGTTCTCATTTTTAAAACCTATCAATGGCTCTACTGCCTTCAAGCTTATAAATGAAGGAACAGAAGGTGAAATGTTCTTAGTAGAATTCCTTGATGCAGATCAAAATATTTTACATTCAGAACTAATAGATTTGTCAGGTGAAATTTTTGAGTATGATATTGAGACTGAGCAAATTGATAATTTAGAGATTTTGGAAATTAATTCAGTTATAGTAACCCCTAAACATAGGGCTGATTTAGCAAAAACTATCTACATGTCTTACGATGTAGCTGATTTAGGTGGAACAAATAGTTTGGTTGGCTATTTACCTTCGAATTATAGTTTATTGAATATTTATCCAAACCCTTTTAACTCTAAACTTTCAATTGAGATTGAAACCCTTAAGAATGGTTTTGTTGAGCTAGATATTTATAACTTAAGCGGGAAAAAGGTGAAAGAAATATTTAAAGATGACCTTGTAAAAGGTATATATAGTTTTAATGTCGACTTTGAAGGTTTACATTCAGGCCAATACTTTGTAAGAATGAAAAGAGATGGCTTATTAGAGACCAAAAAAGTTTTATTAGTAAAATAAAGGAGATTTCTATGAAAGGTTTATTTTTATTTGTTTATTTAAGTGCAATTTTTTCTCAAGCAGATCATACTATTGAGGCTGGAAATTTTTTTTACACACCTTCTAGTTTAACTATTAATGCGGGCGAAACTGTAGAATGGTACAATGTTGGAGGCTTTCATGATGTAAATGGTAGCACTAACACAATTACAGGGTCATCTTTTAATAATCCAGAAGATTTTAATTTATCAGCAGTTTCAGGACCTGGATCAATAGGAACTTATACATTTAATGTTGCAGGAACCTATAACTACGACTGTAGTATTGGCGCTCATGCTGCGAATGGTATGGTAGGAAGTATTACCGTTCTAGAAAGTTCTCAGTGCGAAGAGGGTTATTCATTTTATGAAGGCTTTAATCAAAACACAACGATTGTTTTTGATGGATCTAACTGCTTTTATAATTCCGACCTTGAGTTCTTGCAAGATTTAATTGACCAAAATAATCTTGATTTTAGTTCACCCCTTGATTTGGGTACTCAAAACTGGCTTGGCGGACGACTTCTGTACATAAAAGTAGGTAATGATTTTGATGGAGGCAACGTAGTTCTTACGGTTCTTCCTGAGTCAATAGGCAACTTAAGTCAAGTCCAAACACTTTCACTAGGTGAAAATAATATTGGGACTCTTCCAGCTAGTATTACCTCACTTGGAAATCTTGCTAATTTAATTTTATCTTTCAATAGCATTACCACTTTACCTGAGGACATAGGGAGCTTATCTAGCCTATATTTTTTGGATTTAGGTTACAATCAGCTAGAGTTTGTGCCTAGTTCAATCGGTGATCTTACTAACTTGGAATATTTATGGCTATTTGATAATAACCTTAGTTCACTGCCTGATTCAATTTGCAATTTAAATTTAATTTTTAGCTGTAGTGGAGAAGAGCCTTGTGTGGATGCGCTTTTTGCTCCTTATTTTGGATGCGGGGGTAATATGCTCTGTGCTGAGGTTAATATTCCGGAATGTGTTTTAAATAGTAATAACTTTGAAATTTCTTTAGATGTTTTCTACTATAGCTTTATTATTGATGCCCCTCAAGTATGTGAAGAGTGTGTTGCAGGAGATGTCAATAATGATGAGACTATTAATATATTAGATGTAGTATCAATTGTTCAGTACGTTCTAAACAACGTTGAATATAGCGATGAGCAGGTTTGCTCTGCAGATATTAACGCAGATGAAACTGTTAATATTTTAGATATAGTCGCTCTAGTTCAGCTTATTTTAGGGGGATAGCGTTGGGTAAGTCCATATCGCTTGCAAAGAGGTCCATAACTGCCTATTTGATTATAGGTAGAACCTTTGGGCTTTGGCTCTCAACTCTTTTTACTGGTATGTTGATTGCCTTGCTAAGGCTTTCAACGATAATTTTTTTAAAGATTGATAAGTTGTTTTATCCATCACTAATAAATAAAAAGGTTCAGGCTCCAGTTCTAATTGTTGGAAATCCTAGATCAGGCACTACCTTCCTTCATAGGTTCTTAATAAAGAACAAGATTGGTCAAGGGAGTGAGCTTTGGCAGATGTTGTACCCTTCTCTTATTCAGCAGAAGTTCATGAAGCCGTTTCTTCCTCTACTTGAAAAAATAAGCCCTACTCGTCATCACTCTACAGAGGCTCACAAAACAAGTTTGTCTTCTATTGAAACAGATGACGCCTCTATGTTATTTAGGTACTTCGATGGCTTTTTTTTATATGGATTTATTCTTTCGTGGTCTAAGGATGATCTTTTTGATTGGGTTGATCCAAAAATACGTAATACTAGCGATAGAGATTGTGCATACTTCAATGAAAGATGGATAAGAGTATTGAAGGCCTCTAGTGACACTCAGTTTATTGGAAAGCTCTTTTCAGTTAGCGCTGATATTCCTAGCTTTCTAAAAAAATTTCCTGATGCAAAACTTCTTTATATGCTTAGAGATCCTCTAAGTGTAATTCCATCAGGGCTCAGTCTTGTAACAGGTGTTCAAGATAAGAGATTTGGATTTTGGAGCCTAGAAAAAGAAAAGAGACAACATTTTATTGATAGACTTTACAAGGGCCTAATTGAGCTTCAGCTTAGGTTTCATGATGATTGGGTTAATGGAAAAATTGATACGAAAAGAGTAATGATCGTAAACTTTGATGATATGATGCAAGATTTTGGCGAATTGATGGATAAAATTATGGTTTTTCTAGGTAAGGATATTACCCCTGAGTTTCAATCAGAGATTAATCTTACTTCTGCAAAGCAAAGAGAGTTTAAAAGTGGCCATAAATATAACCTTGAAAAGTTTGGCCTAACAGAAGAGAAAATTAAGAAGGACTGTAAACCTATATATGAGACATTTTTTAAAAGGTAGGCTATTGAGGTTTATATTAGGATTTTTATTTTGTAGTACATTGTTATGTATTTCTAATTTAGATATTGTTAATGATTTAAACTATTTTGATGATGCCCTTCTTCTACATGAAGAAGATAATATTCTGATTTTAACCAAAGAAGATAATAGAGGAAGACCTTGGTGTATGTCAGAAGTTGTTCTTCCTTTTAATAAAAAAATGATTATAAGTTCGTTGAAGAACTTTGAAAACTATAGCAATATATTTAAAAGAATATCAACATGCAAGGTTGTATCAGATAATGTTGTACACATAAGATTGGATATGCCCTACTTTATATCAGATCGTGACTATATTGTAGAGTATACAATGATAGAACAAAAGGGTAAAACTATTTTTGCATTTGATTCAGGATCTCATGGCAGTAAACCTTTATTAGAAAAAAGTGTAAGGCTTCCAAATGCATCAGGGGCTTGGGTTCTTGAATTTATATCTGAAAGTTCAACTAAAGTAAGCTATATATGGAATGGGGAATTATTAGGAGATTTTCCTGATTGGGCCCTTGAAAATGCTTGGAAGACTCAGGGGCAGGAGGTCTTTGTTTGGATGGAAGATTATTTAAATAAAAAATAAGTGGAGATAAGAGCTTGATAATAAAACTATTTTTATGCATTTTTATGGTCTCATTTTCTCTAATGCAGTCAGGTGGGAATTTAAATCTTTATTCAATAGCAAGAACTTCGGATCAGAGTGTTATTAAAATACCATTCAGAATGCTTAACCTTAAGTATAGCCATGACTATGATAGGTTTAGTATTTCATCGAGCTTTTCTTTGGAGTATGATATAAATTTTGAAACATCAGATTCTGATTATCTTGTAAATAGTAGCCCACAGGATAGAATATGGAAGGTTGATCTTAGAGAGCTTTACTTTACTTGGTTTTTAGATGCTGGTGAGATAAGGTTTGGTAAGCAGATTTTTGCATGGGGAATGGTTGATGAAAACAGTCCAATTGATAACGTAAATGCTTTTGACTATTTCTATCTTTTTGAATTGGGCGCAGATAGAAAATTGGGTTCGTATTCATTGTCCTTTGAGTATAGTTTTCAATCTTTTGATGTTTTCGGTGTTGTATCCCCTTATCATTCAACCAGCAGGTTGCCTCTTGGTGATTCTGAATTTCCAATAAAGGTTCCTCTTTATCCTGATCCAAAGCAAATATTTCTTGATCAAGATGTTAGTCCAATTGAATTTGGAGGTTATATTCAAAAGGGTTTTGAAAAAGGAGATTTACAGTTTTCTTACTTTAGTGGTTTAGATAGAATTTTCAATTTATCAGCTATTTCTACTTGGAAAAGGCCTGAGGATTCTAGTCAAGGTCAAGAGTATTCAACTATTGCTTACAGCTATAGAAAAACAGATGTTTTAGGGTTAGGCTTTAACTATTTTTTAAATGATTTAACTTTCAGAGGTGACTTTGGATTGTTCTCTACAAAAGATATGAATAATAATCTTAGGGTTGCAGTAAGCAGGGAGGACTTTCCTGATGCATTTGAAGTTGAGAAGGTAGATGGTGCTGTTCCTGGGTACTGTGTTCCAGATGATTTTGATGGAACTAATTTCATTGATGAGTGTTATCTTCCAATGTACACTGAATATGTTGATGGAAATTCTTCTTCTCTGGAAGAGAGTGCAGATTATTATCAGATGGCTCTTCAATTAGAGTATGGACTGCCATTTAATATAAACTTTGGGATGCAGTATATAAGGTGGGATTTGATTAATTATTCTGCGAATAAATTAGGTATAACAATTGAGCAGTTAAGTACAATACCTTTATTGGAAGGATCTCCTATTTTAGATTTGCCCACACTGGATCCTGAGTTGTTATTTTCACCAGGACTTGGTACCCCTAATGCAGTACTTTCTAAAGAATTATTCGTATTTAATGCTGAAAAATTTTTTTTGAACGAGGATCTTAAAGTATCATTTCTATCTATGCTGGATTTTCAACATTTAGATGAGGACGTAATGGGATCTATAATAAATTTAACAGCAGAATATAATTTTACTGAAAATTTTATTCCGCTTGTTGGTCTTACAATTATAAAAGGTGATAGTAGTATTCCTTTCTATAGATTTAATGATATGGAAGACTTTTCTCATTTTAGATGTCAATTAAAATATTACTTCTAAGAGTATGGGCTTAAAAATAACAGGTATAGGACATTATCTACCACCAAAAGTTGAAACAGCAAAGGAATTATCTGATAAAATTAACAAATCAGAAAATTGGATAATTTCTCGAACGGGGGTTAAAGAGAGGAGGGTATCTCTAATTGATGTTGATTTAATGGCTGCAAACGCTGCATCTGTAGCCATTGGAGGAAAAGGCCCTCCTGATTTGATTTTAAATGCATCAGGAGTAGGCAAGCAGATTATTCCTGATACATCAGTATTTATTCAGAGAGAGCTTAATATGTCTGGAGTTCCATCTTTTTCAATTCATGCCACCTGTCTATCATTCCTAGTTGCTCTTAAAGTCGCAAATGATTTTCTTAGCTCAGGTTCCTACAAAAGAATATTGATTGTCTCTTCTGATAGAGGAACTGTAGGTAGAAACTTTAATGAACCGGAAAGTTCATCTCTTCTAGGTGATGGTGCTGCATCAGTAGTTGTAGAAAACGACCCTGAAGATAAAAGCATGCTAATTGATTGGAGGTTTGAAACTTGGCCTGAGGGTGCTGAATTTACACAGGTGAAGGGAGGTGGGACAAATTTGCACCCTGATAATCCTAAAACTACTAAAGCTGACAACTATTTTTCAATGAGTGGGCCAAGAGTTTATAGAATGGCTCGAAAAAAAGTACACTTAATGATCAAAGATATTCTTGCCAGTAATAATACTTCATTGGATGAAGTTGATATGGTCGTTCCTCATCAGGCCTCTAACTTTGCCGTTCAAGCTTATGCATCTTATGGAGGATTTGATGAGTCCAAGGTAGTTAATGTCATAGAAGAAATGGGCAATTGTGTTGCGGCGTCCCTCCCCCTAGCACTGGCAGTTTCCATTGAAAGAAAAAAAATAAAAAGAGGAATGAAGGTCCTGCTTGTTGGTACTGGTGCCGGTCTTTCAAACGCGGCGGCTTTAATTAAATTTTAGTTTTAGTAACAATCATTTACAAAAGAATTATTAACATTATTGGTAAAACAAATTAAATTAGTTATGTAAATCTTATTTGGAGTTATTATGTTAAAACTATCAGCTATTTTCCTTGTTTCTTTATCGTTTCTTTTATCTCAAGATGTTTCAGTTGGTTATACACTCTACACTCCAGGTGGTCAGGGAGGAGGAGGTAGTGCTACAACATATTTAAAGGATGAAAACTGGAGTACTGTAAATTCATGGAGTCATGATTGTGGCCCTGCAAGTATGCCGTACTTGGTTCTAGGTGACGAGCCTGGGTTCGAAAATACCCTTCTTTATTATCCCTGCAAATCTTCCAACCCAACGATGGAATCAGGAGGGGTAGGAGGTCAAGTTAAAATATATAATTGGGATGGAGATTTATTGTGGTCTTATGCTTTGTCCAATAATGACTATCAGCATCATCATGATATTGCAGTTCTCCCCAATGGTAATTTTATAGTTGTTGCTTGGGAAAGATTTTATGCTTCTGAGTGGACGCAATTTGGGAGATCCTCAGTTAATAATAACCTTAATCAGTTTTGGGGAACGGCTTTTTTAGAAATTGAGCCCGATTTGAGTACACCTTTTGAATTTGATATTGTTTGGGAGTGGCATATTACAGATCATCTTGTTCAGGATAGAGGTAGTCAATATACTCCTACATATGGAAATATATCTGATCACCCTGAGCTGATGGATGTTAATTGTGGCAATGTAGGAAGCAATGGAGGTCCTGGTGGGCAGGCTAATGGAGATTGGATGCATGTAAATGCGATTGATTACAATGCAGAATTAGATCAAATAGTTTTTTCTTCTAGGTATCAGAGTGAAATATATATTATAGATCATAGTACTACTACCGCTGAAGCCGCTTCTCATTCAGGTGGAAACCAAGGCATGGGTGGTGACTTTATATACAGGTGGGGCAACCCTTCAAACTATGACTCAGGCTCAAATTCAAATAATATTCTTAATGATCAGCATGGAGTTAATTGGATTCCTTCATGGTATCCAGAAGAGGCTGGTGCTGGAAATTTAATTTTGTACAACAATTTTCACAATAATAACTCATCAGCTGCTCTAGAAATTGTAACTCCTGTAAATAGCGATGGATCTTATAACATGCTTTCAGGTGATGTTTTTGGCCCGTCATCCTATACTTGGATTCATACTGGTGGCTTCTTCTCACCTGTGCAAAGTGGTGCATTTAGGATGCCAAATGGAAATACTGTTATATCCGTTGCTGAAGATGCAACAATTTTTGAAGTTGATCAAAGTGGTGAAGAAGTATTTAGTTATACTTATCCAGGTAATGCCATGATTGCAAGAGCACAAAAATATCCTCCTGAGTTTTTTGATGGAATTCAAGGTGGAGGGTTAACTGGAGATATAAATGACGATGATATAGTAAATATTTTAGATATAATATTACTTGTAAATGTTGTCCTTGGACTATCAGATACCACTTCTTCATCTGATATAAACGAAGATGGAATTTTAAATATTCTTGATATAGTAGGTTTGGTAAATATAGTACTTGGTACATAGTTAGGTTTATATTTACTTCAATTTTATAAAAGGGAGGTTTTTACTTCCCTTTTTTTATAGTTTTTACATTATGGAAAAAAATTGATAATAGAAAATTCTTGGCATAATCTATTGGCAGATGAGTTTGAAAAGCCTTACTTCTTAAATCTTATAGATCAAGTTATGCAGGAATACAAAAATAATAATGTTTTTCCAGATTCGAAAAACATGTTTAATGCTTTTAATTTAACTCCTGTTGATATGGTCAAGGTTGTTATTCTAGGGCAAGATCCATACCATGGATCTGGCCAAGCTCATGGACTTTCTTTTAGTGTTCCTAGAGGAGTTAAGAGACCACCTTCATTAAATAATATTTTTAAAGAAGTTCAGGGTGATTTAGATATAGAGGTTCCCTTGAGCGGTTGCCTGGATGGATGGGCTAAGCAGGGAGTTTTTTTACTTAACAGTACTTTAACTGTTCGTGAGGCCAGTCCTAATTCACATAAAGATATAGGGTGGTCGGTTTTCACTGATAGCGTTATAAAAAAACTTAGCAGGTTAAGAGAAAATATAGTATTTCTTTTGTGGGGAGCCCATGCAAGGAAGAAAAGTAAAATGATTGAAGGCGATAGCCATCTTGTTCTTGAAGCTGCCCACCCATCTCCACTGTCAGCATACAATGGATTCTTTGGATGTAAACACTTCTCTAAGGCTAATAAATATCTTATAAGTAAAAATATAGCTGAAATAGATTGGGGTTTATTTTAAAGTAAAGCTTTAACTAATAGCTTCAAATCAAAGAATATATTAATAATTTATCTTATTTTGACCTGTAAATTATAGCTAAGTTTATTTGCACAAAAATTGTAATTTATAACTTTAAATCCTTAAATAAACAACAACTCAGGAGATTTGATGGATAACACCAGTATTGATTATTCGGTTGATTTAGATATAGCTAAAGAGCATGGTCTAAGTGAAGAAGAGTACAAGCAAATTTTATCCATACTTAAGAGAACTCCCACATATGTAGAGATAGGTATTTTTTCTGTAATGTGGAGTGAGCACTGTTCTTATAAGAGCTCAATAAAAATGCTTAAAACTTTTCCAAGAGATGGAGATGTTATGCTCGTTGGTGCAGGCGAAGAAAATGCCGGAATAGTTGATATTGGGAATGATATGGCTTTAACCTTTAAGATTGAATCTCATAACCATCCCTCTGCAGTAGAGCCTTATCAGGGTGCGGCAACTGGTGTTGGTGGAATAATGAGAGATATCTTTACAATGGGTGCTAGGCCTATAGCTTCATTGAATTCATTAAGATTTGGGAGTCTTGAAATTGCTAGGAATAGATTTCTTTTAGATCATGCCGTTCAAGGTATTGCTGATTATGGAAACTGTTTGGGTATACCAACTGTTGGAGGAGAAGTGGTTATCGAGGATTCATATACAGGCAATTGTCTTGTCAATGCAATGAGCGTAGGTATAGGTCATAAAGACCATATTATAAGTGCCATAGCCAAAGGAGTTGGAAATCCAGTTTATATAGTTGGCTCAAAAACAGGCAGAGATGGTATTCATGGTGCAACTTTTGCTTCAGTTGAGCTTACAGAAGAGACTGAGTCTAAAAAATCAAATGTCCAAGTTGG
>MDTA01043376.1_pt1 | contig 10714 bp, 10 predicted proteins | sample 811151 | NCBI WGS metagenome assembly MDTA01 (sample SAMN05326648, study PRJNA326480) | marine metagenome | isolation source: seawater | place: Indian Ocean: South | collected 2010 | reverse complement strand
ATCATTTGCGTTAGGTCTAAAACCCTTGACTACATTGACTTTCTAAACTGGTGTCAATTGTTTTCTAAAATCTCTAAAAATATCCCTATGAATGTTAAATCAATCACCTTAAAAATCAAGGGGGGTAGGGTTTTATCTTTAAGTAGAGTTAATTGAGTTGTTATAGATTAGGAATTACTTTTTTTATATATTTGGGGTGTTGGATTGCTAAAGTAAATTATGAGTAAAAAATATTAAAGAGTTTATTTTGAATGATCTTGTACTCCAGAAACACACTGGGGGGAGCCTTGTGATGATAAAGTAGTAATTGAATCCTATGAAGATAGTGAAACATATTTTGACCACGAAAGTGATGAAGAAAAAACAATCGCATCACATAATTTTTGTTTCCTATTATCTCTTATATCTTTAGAGCGGAAGGACACATTGATACCGATATCAAATCTCTGTCAATAGAACCCTTTTTCTTGTCATCAACCATTTGAAAAGTATAAAGTTTGAAAGTATGAAAGTAAATTTTAAATCAAAATCCCCAGATTCCTAATACTTTTCGTAAGATATTAAGGAATATACCCTGATTAACACTTATATTTAATTAAGACAACATAACCTTTTTTATATGTTTTTCTCTGGGTCTCCGTCAAATGGGATCCCAGACAAGCTTCCGTGATTTTTTCCGTAGATTTTACGAGGACACAAAAAAAATGCGATAGAATGACGAACTCTATCGAATTTTGTATGTTAAATTATGCATCAATATTGTTTGTGTGTAACCAATTGTCAATCATAATAAAGTTCCATAATTCTTTACCAAAATTTACTCTTTTATTTTTATGAAGTGAATAAAGTTTCTTTATATAAGAATAATCAAATATATTTCTGTTTCTTGAACTAGAAATAGAGTCATTTAAAAATTCTGTTAAATCATTTTCCTCTAGTAAATATCGTGACATAGGAACTGTATAACCCTTCTTCTTTTTTTTTGATATAAAATTTAAGTCATTCCATTTTTTTAAATTTTCTCTCATAACAATTTTTCCTCTAAATACATTAACTTTATACTTTTTTGGAACTTCTAAAGCAAAACTTATCATCTCATTATCTAAAAATGGACTTCTTGCCTCAATTGATTCCATCATATTAGCCTTATCTGTATGTGAGCATATAATTTCAGGTAAAAATAGATTGAAATATTCTAATCCAAGTTTTTCTATATTTTGTAAATTGTTATTATTATAAAGATCTTTAGTCTTTTCAAATATAATTTGTTCAAGGGATTGATTAGAAATTGTTTTAGAAATAATTTTGTTTATATTGTCTATACTAAAAGAACCACTCCAACACTGATTTTTCTTAAAGTTTTCAATTTTATGAGAATTAAGGAATAATCTAGCCTTATATTTAAAACCTAGATATCCAAAATCATCATTAAATAATGATGAAAATATTTTCTGGAAACTACTTATAAAAAATCTTGGAAATGAATCCAAAATTTTTGTCAAAGGGTATTTTATAAAGGGCTCGTAGCCAAAAAATAATTCATCCCCTCCATCACCCGAAAAAACCACTTTGAAGTCCCCTTTTGCACTTTTTGCCACTTGATGAATAGCAATCAAACCAAGGTCTGAGATTGGTTCATCTATATGATTTAAAATATTAAATATACTAGAGAATATATCTTTTTTCTTTATTAAAAATTCTGTATGGTTGGTAGAGAATACCTTAGCTATTTTTTTAGCATAAACAGATTCGTCGTAATCGCTTTCTTCAAATCTAGCTGTGATTGTATTTATATTAGAAAATTTTTTTGATAACTGACTTAAAATTGAAGATGAATCTATTCCAGAACTCAGATAAACAGCAGATGGGACATCACTTCTATAATGTCTTTTTACTGAATTAGAAAAAATTTTTTGAAATTTTGAAACATAAAATTCTAGTGATTCTTCATTAGTACTATTATATGTATATTCAAAATATCTTTTCTTAAATATTTTATTAGCTTTTAAGTCCAATTTAAAATAGTTTCCTGGTTCTAGTTTGTAAATTTTATTTATTATTGTGTTTGGGCTTATGGTATGTCCATAGGCCATATATTGATAAAGAGCATTCTTATTCAGCCTAAAGTTATAAAGTTCTGTTTGAATAATAGTCTTTAACTCAGAACTGAAAGCAAAAAAATCATTACTATGAAAATAATACAATGGTTTTTGTCCAGAAGGATCTCGTGCAAAAAAAAAAGTTTTCTTTTTTTCATCATAAATCCCGAAGGCAAACATACCATTAAGGTGTTTACACACATCCTCTCCAAAATATCTATATGCATTAATTAACACCTCAGTATCACCAGAAGTTCTGAAAGTCATTCCTTTTTTTTGAAGAAACAATCTTAACTCTAAATAATTATAGATTTCTCCATTAAAAGTTAAAATTAAATTATTTACTTTCATTGGTTGATTAGATTTTTTACTCAAATCAATTATTGAAAGTCTTCTATGGCCAATAAAAACATTTTCTTTACTCCAAATACCATCATTATCTGGGCCTCGATGTCTTAGAGAAGCATTCATTCTTTTTAAAATTGTCTTTGGGTTGTGGATAACTTTGTTGTTAAAAACCACCAGTCCATTAATTCCACACATTAAAAATCATACTCTCCCTTCTTAATTCTTATGTAAACTCTAAAAAATTCAAAAAAACCAAAAACTAACTTTTTAAAGATATTATACTTACTTTTACCAAACAACCTATGATGGTGACTAACACTAACTGTACTTAATTTGGCTCCTCTTGATGAAACTAGGATTAAGGGAAGAAATCTATGGTCACAGTTTTTTAGATGAAGCTTACGTATGAATTTATATTTTATTCCTAACATGCTACAAGAAAAAGATCTTGATTTAATCTTGAAGAAAAACCTCACAAAATAATCATAAGCCTCAGTAATTTTTAAGAGTATGTATAAATGTTTTCTGTCTTTTCTTACACCAAGAACTATATCTTTCCCCTCCTTCAAAGCATTTACTATTTGTGTAAGATCTTTGGGATCATCCTGTAAATCAGAGTCAATTCTTATGAAATAATCCCCCTTCATTTTTTTAAAAGCAAAATTAAAACATCCTGACTGTCCTGATCTTTTTTTTAGGTCATAAAAAAAAAAATTTGTTTTTTTTTTAATTAATTTTTTAATTAATTCTGCACCTTTATCTGTTGAACAATCATTAATAAATAGAATCTCATATTTTTCTTCACTCCTAGATTTTATAAAAGAACATATTTTGTCAAAAAGAATTCCAAGGTTTTCTTGCTCATTAAAAAATGGAACAACAATCGTTATTAAAAGTTTTTTTGTCAATGTTTTTTTATTTTTAGAAATTCTAGATATTTTTTGATTCCTTTTTCAAGAGGAAACTTTGGAACATAGTTGAGAAGTTTTCTTGCTTTTTTTATACTAAGTGTACCCCTTTTTGGTCTAAAAGAATCTCTTTCTTTTATTTCGATATCAATTTTTCCAACAAATTTGCTTAATATTTTTATAAAGTCTAATAGTTTCCTAGATTTTCCAAATGTAATGTTAAATGTCTCATTTGTTGAATTCAAATTTGTAGTAGCTAATACAATACCCTGTGCTAAATCATCAACATATGTAAAATCCAAGCTTTCATCCTTTCCATTGACAATAATCTTTTTCTTTAATAATGCTTTATCAATAAAAATTTGCGAAACCCTCTTATTCATATCTGTTGGTCCATAAACAGCAGAGGGTCTTATGATTGAAAATGGTATAGAATAGAAATTGCATAGTCCTCTAGTTACAATTTCACCAGAAAGCTTCATTGTTCCATAGATTTCTTTTGGATTAAGAGGATGATCTTCATCAGCAATTTTTTTTTGGAAGTTACCATAAACCATACTGGAAGAGATATATACAAATTTATTTAGTTTAAGGTTTTTCTCTTTAATAAGTTTTGCGCATACCTCTATCAAACATGAAGTTGTATCTATACTGCCCGCTTTCATCTCAAATGAATTAAGATTATTTGTTTTTGCAACAGGTACTGCAGCAAGATGAATAATAAAATTAGGTTTATATTTTTTTAAGCAATCGTAAACAATAGAAAAATTTTGAGCCTCCCCCCTTTCAAAATAAATATTTTTTCTGATATCCTTAAATCTTAAATCATAAAAATTAGTATTTTCTTGGTCAAAAGGATCTTGATATCTTGCAAAATTGTCTAAAACAACAATCTTGGGATTTTGAATACTGTTCAATATGTAACGACACGTATGAGAACCAATAAACCCTGCTCCACCAGTTATAAAAAAGGTTTTTGACATTAATTTCTTGATTTAAAATTTTTTATAGTATCAGTTATATAATCAATTTGATTTTTTTTTAATGTCGAATACATTGGCATAGTCACTAATCTTTCAGAAAGTTCTTCGGTAATTGATAGATTAACCCTATTTTTAATATTTTTATAGAAAGGTTGAAGATGAACCGGAGGATAAAAATGGACACTTGCTAAAATATTTTTAGATCTAAGAAAATTTACAAATTTATTTCTTATTTTTTTATCTACTTCTACGGTATACATTTGATAAGAGTGATACACATCCTTGTGACATATAGGAGTTTTAATAAAGTCAAATTGTGAAAGTTTCTTATTGTAGTAATTTGCGAGTGTATTTCTTTTTTTATTCATTTTAGATATTTTTTTCAACTGAAGGAAGCCAAGTGCAGCAAGAGGATTTGGCATCCTAAAGTTATGACCAGCATAAGAGGCTTCTCTTATCCAGGGTTTATATTTCTTTCTTTCTCTATCAAAGGTTGAGTTAGTTATTCCATGTCCAATAAATGCACGTGCTTTATTCGCAATTATGTTATCACTACATGTAAACATACCACCCTCACCTGTGGTGATATTTTTTGTTGGAAAAAAAGAAAAACAGCCAATCCCAAATGATCCAGCCTTTTTCTTTTTCCAAGTTCCACCTAGTGTTTCAGCTGAATCCTCAATTAAGAGAAGTTTATATTTCTTAGAAAGCTTTACAATTTCTTCCATATTACATGTTTGTCCACCAAAATGGACAACAATAATTGCCTCGGTTCTTTTATTTATAAGTGGTAAAATTGTATTGGCTGAAACATTCCTCGTGTCAGGCTCAACATCGCAAAAAATAGGCTTAGCACCAGCATTAATAACAGCATTTGCAGTTGCACACCATGTCATACTTGGAATTACAACCTCTCCCTTAATATCATTTACTTTTAGAGCAATCTCAAGCGCTGAAGTACAGGAGTTCATACTTATTGAGTTTTTAACTCCAATAAAAGAAGAGAATTCAGATTCAAATTTTTTATTCCATTCTCCGTGAGCAAGCCATCCTGATTTCAAAACCTTAGAAACAACTTTAATTTCATTATCTGAAATATCTGGTAAACTTAGAGGGACAATTTGACTCATGAATAATATATATATTAAAACTCAAATAAAACTATGAAAAAATATTTTTTCAAAAATTATATTTTTATTTTTTTTATTAAAATTCTTACATTAGCATACTTTGGACCACAGTTAATGCCTGATAGTAGCGGATATATAGATGAATCAACAAATTTATTTAAATCTTTACCATTTAGAAACTATGGGTATCCAATTATCATATACATTTTAAAATACTTTGAAAATTGGATGTATTATCTTATTTTTGTCCAACTTATAATTACGAGCTTTACATCTTATATTATTTATAAATCTGCTTCAAATCTAAAAATCTCAAAAAAATGCTCATTTTTTATTGTTTTATTTTTTAATTTTTCAATTTTATTTTTCTTAGATTTCTGTATTTTGCCTGATAGCCTTTTAGCTAATTTGTTTACATTAGTATTATGTAATTTTTTATCAATTTTCATAAAAAAGAAAGATATATTTAGTTTGGCATTTTTAAATGCTATTTTATTTATAACTTGTTTTTTTCTGAAAAGCCAATTTCTGTATTTTCTTCCAATCTTTTCAATTATCCTTGTTAGTTTAATAAAAGTAATCAAATTAAAAAAATTCCTAATAGTAAGCCTAATTTTTATAAGTCCTATATTAATTGTTACTGAGTCAATTAAATTATTTCATTATTCAAAATTTAGTCAAAAAGTTATAAGTTCATCTGATAATACTATCTATCTATTTTCTCTTATAAAGCCGTATAAAAATTTTAATATGCAAAATTTAAATAATAATGATGATGATTTTAATTTAGTACTAAAATCTAAAACTAAGTCAGAAGATTTTATGGTTACTTACCAAATAATTAACGAATTAAAAAAAATGGGATATAACAATAAAGAGATATCTGAAATAATAAAAAATAAATATTTCGAAACTATTTATCAAAATCCTGAATATTTTTTTATTAAAATATTTTATAATTTAAAACCAACTGCTATTTGGGGAATGTTTCAACCATTTTTAAATTATTCTCAAATTTATTCTCTAAGAGTCCAAAACAATGATTTTTGGAGGTTTAGGTTATTATTAAAAAACTTACTTACAAATTTTCAAATTCCAAATCTAGCTTTAATCCTTTTAATTTTTTTGGAAATGGTGATAGCAACTCTAGTTTTTTTCTATGTATATTATAATTTCATCAGACAATATTTTAAAAAAAAAAATTATTTTTTATTTAAAACAAACTCCAATGGTCAGTTTTTAGTTTCATTAATGATTTTCTACTCTATATACATGTTAATGCATTTAATTGTTCACATTGAACCAAGATATATGGCACCTGTAAATATTATTCCTATAATTTATTTTTTTCATCATTATCTTAAAATTAAAGATTAACGATTTTTTTTTTTTTAAAATCATCAAAGGGTTTATAGTTATAAGATAAACATTGATCATAAGGATTAGTGCCTTCAATCAAAAATTCAGGACTTAGTTTCCAAAAATGTTTGGTATAGAAACCTACCATTTCATTTTTACATACAAGATGAGATGGGTTTTTTGATGCTTCTATTATCAAATTATTGAAATTCATTAATATTTTTGAGAAACCTTTACTTCTATATTTCTCTTTAATCACAAGTGTATCAAAATAAAGAAACTTATTTTTAGAACCATCATTGTATTTTCGTAGACGAAGACAAGTATATCCAATTAAAGTTGATTTAAAGAATAAAAGATTATGTAAGTCGTTATTCTTAATTTTGTTTTTAAAAAATTTATCTTGTGAATCTAAACCATAAGACCAATGTGAATTTTTTAAAACAAGAATTTGTTTCTTGATTGTGGTATCTAATTCTTTAGTTTTCTTTGATGACAATTGAATCATAAATTTTTTTGATTAGTATAGAATTAAATTGAATTAAAAAAAATAAAAATGGAAAAAAAAGCTTTTGAAATAGAAAATAAAGTTAATTACGATTTTTGGTGGTTTTATGGAAGAAGAGCATTGTTCCTTTATTTTTTAAAAAAAAAAGCATCTAAGACTTCAAAAATTATTGACTTAGGGTGTAGTACTGGAAATAATTTAAAAATGCTTCGATTCAATGGTTATAAAAACTTTGAAGGAGTTGATAACAATAAATTTGCTATATCCTCTTGTTTTAATAATGGATTTAAAAAGGTTAGGAAAGCAGATTTGTGTAAACTACCTTTCAAAAAATCATCTGCAGACTTTATTTTTGCAACAGATGTAATTGAGCATATTAAAGATGATAGTAAAGCTGTAAACGAAATAAACAGAATTCTAAAAAAAAATCATTATGCACTTATAACTGTTCCAGCTTTTAATTTCCTATGGAGTAAACATGATGAGATTGCACTTCATAAAAGAAGATATACGAAGAAAAGTCTAATAAATATTTTATTCACTAATAAATTTCATATTGAAGAAATATTCTATTTTAATTATTTGTTATTTTTGCCAATTATAATTGTAAGGTTCTTTTTGAAAATATTTAGGATTAAATACGAAAGTGATAACAACATAAATACAAACTTCCTAAATAAAATATTAAAAAAGATTTTTGTATTTGATATTTTTTCAGCCAGACTTATTAAACCATTTTTTGGGATATCAATTTTTGCTCTCATAAAAAAATGAATTTAACTGTTTACTAATTTTTTAGAATTAATTTTTTCTGTAAAAAAATAAACTCCACCAATTATTGAAAATAAGAACTTAAGGAAATAATGATTTAACGTTAAAAAAAGAGATTCACTCTCATTCAAACCATAATAAGTGTAAAGAGTATAACTTGAAAGTTCAGTTGCTGATAGGCCAAGTAAAGACAATGGAATTAAACTCAGTATAGATGAAAAACTTATTATAAATCCACAATTAATTATAGAAAAAACAATTTCATTAAAATAAATAACTAAAAAAATACTTATTATCAACAGAAGCTGACTTATGATAGAGCTAATTAGGATAGAATAAATATCCTTAATATTAATATTGTTAAAATAATCAGATTTTACTTGTGGGAATTTACTAAGATAATAGTTAAAAACAGTTATTATAATGGGAGTTATTAAAAATATAGTGAGCAAAATATATTTCTCAATTAGCATTGAAAAAAAGATCAAAGATAACAATAGAAAAGAGAGGAGACCAATTAATCTATCAAATAATAAGTAATTTAAAATTTGAAACTTTGATTTATTTAAGCTTTCTTTTAAAAAATTAAATCTATAAATATCACTTCCGATTCCAACAGGTAAAAAAAAGTAAAAAAAAAAACTTTTTAAATTAAGTATAAAAATTCTTTTAAATTCTATTTTTTTTTTTAGAATATAAAAGAATCTAGTAGAGGCAAAAAAAATACTTAGGAAAAATGAAGCAGAAGAAATTAAAAAATAAAAACTTACTCTATCAAGAAAATAAGTAAATTCATCCTTTTGTGATATTTTATAAAAAATTAATATTCCTAAAAAAAAAAGAAAAAAGTTGATTATTAATATTTTATTTTTTTTAATTTGAATCATTTTTTTATCTTAACATATAATAAGCTTCATGTTTAAAGAAATAAAAAATGCAGATTATATGGTAATAAGAATTTAGTAAAAATTCTTGATCTTGGCTCTCAATTTCTTCCGTCATTTTTTACGAGGAAGCAAAAAAAAAATGCGATAGGATTGAGAATTCTATCGCACTTTGAAAGAAAAAAAATGAAGAAAATGTCTTTAATAATATTTAGAATATACTTGAGGATAATTTTTCATTAAAAGGATTATAAGCATTTTACTAAAAATAGTTTAATTTTTGAGTGTTTAATTTTATAATAATTTAAGTTTAAGATTAATTTAAAATAAAAATAATTTGACATTATTAACGATCAGAGAATGAAAATTATCTTATTGGATCCTGGATTAAAAAAATATTTAGGGACATAATTATACAACTGACTTGCACCTCGCCAAATATTTTAAAAAAAATAAAATTAATGTGGAGATATTATTTTTAAAAAGCATAGATAAAGAGACTGAAGAAAATTTTCTAAAAAATAAAATAAAAGTAAAAAAAATTTTTGATGTTTCATCTTATAGTGATCTTCCGTTTAAAAATGAGGCCACATTAATAAAATACATTCAAATAACTATAAATAACCTTGAATTATACCGAAAAAATAACTCACCACCCGATATTGCTTATTGGGTTCCAAGCAATTCTCCTTTACAAGTTTTTGCTAATTTATTTTTAAAAGTTGCCAAACTTACTTTTATACAACTAGATCCGACATTTGAAAGTTTCTCGGATAATACTATTTATATGTATAAAAAATTTAATGAGAAATTTAAACAAAGAAAAGATTTAGTGTATCTAGCAGTTGAAAAAAATATTAAAGAGATTTTCTCTCGTTTTATACCAGTTGAGATTGAAATTTCACCATTTCTTACCACTTCAAAACAAAAAAAAAAAAAGATAAATTTTTAAAAAAAATAGGAGTATTTGGGCTAAATAAGATTATCAATGAGAATTTTTCGAAAGATTTTTTAGAGTTATTGCAAAAAATTAACTTAAAATTCGAATTTCATGATCCTCAAGAAATTCTTAAACCTCAAAAACAAACAGAATATATAAATTATAAGCTAAATAAAAGTTTAAAGGCCTCAAACTTCTCTTTCTTCAATTTCAATGAAAATTTAAACAATAAAATTGCCAGTTTTGATTCAGTACTTTATTTTTTCAATCCAATATATTACCAATTAATTCCTTCAGGCATAGTAAGCGAAACCATAGCAACTGGAAGACCCATAATTTTACCAAAAGCAAATAACCCAGCTAATTCAGTTGAAGAAAAAAAATGTGGGTATTTTTTTCAATGGAATGATGCAGAGTCACTTAAAATTTCTATTAAAAATTTGATTGAAAATTATCAAAATATTTACCACAGATCAACTGTCGCATCTAACAAATGGCATGAATCAGAAGGAATAAATAAAATATGTAAATTTATTTTAAATAAATTTAATCGAATTGTTATAGATAAATAATTGTTTTTATAATTTAATATTAATGGTACCCTTTGTCCGACTCGAACGGACATGAACCGAAGTTCAACGGATTTTGAATCAGTTGCATTTTTTTGTAAATCATTGATTTAAAGTGGTACCCCTAGTCCGACTCGAACGGACATGAACCGAAGTTCAACGGATTTTGAATCCTTTGCATAAAACTAAGCCTTGCTCACTGTGGCTTTCAGAGT
>MDTA01192535.1_pt1 | contig 10715 bp, 21 predicted proteins | sample 811151 | NCBI WGS metagenome assembly MDTA01 (sample SAMN05326648, study PRJNA326480) | marine metagenome | isolation source: seawater | place: Indian Ocean: South | collected 2010 | reverse complement strand
CCTTGCTTAGCAAAGCTCTTACCAAGTTTGGTGTTACCTTTGTAGTATGAACTAACCCAAGCAAACCCACAGCCATAAAACTGACCATTGTGCTTGGTTAGGAAATTTGCAGTTGCCTGCTCTGCAGCCTTCACTGCTTCGTTGTGAATTGCTTCTGTCAACATTATACGTTCTCCAGTTTTGCAAGACGCTCGTCTCTGTAATTCAGAGAACCCTCGCCTAAGTAAAGATTACCGTCTTTAGCTCTGAACAAAGTAGCCAGTGATGCTTCTGTGTCCTTCTGCTTCTGACGAAGTGAAAACTCAACCTGCTCCATGGTGATAGCACCAATCTGTACAAAGTCCAACAGCATGTCAGCAAATGGAACCTCACCGTTTGAAGTCCAAACAGTCAACCCATCTACCTGAGCAGTGCCTTCAAATTTTGTTTCAATTGAGTTATCGTAACTGCCTACGACTTCAGACTTGAGCAAAGGATCGCCAGTAAAAGTCTCACGAGTTCCATAGTTGAGGTGACCCGCTAGTCTCTTGCGAACTACCTCTCCTGCTACTTCTACTGTTTCTGGTAATAAGTTCTTCATATTTCCTACCTTTTTTGTTAACCTATGTGTATATTATACTAAAATATACCGCTCGTGTCAAGCCTAAATAAGTGTTATAGAACAACAACTTACGTTGGTTTTTGAGCCAAAATCCTTAGATTTTAGCGTCAATACCCACAAAAGACAGCACCTGCTCCCGGACAGATCGCTTACTGAAATACTTGTGCAAAGCATTCAGTTCGTGGCTCCAATACTCCATCCAGTCGCTAACAGCAGGACTCTGCTCGCCGTACTTCTCAGACAGCATTACATATACCTGTTGCATTGCTTTGGTGTCGATGCGTTTTACAGTACGGGTAGCCTCTTTGCGAGTTACTTTTTCAGTCAACTCTTTTGGCAACTCTGGTACTGCTACTCTGTTATTCCACATATTTTTCCTACCTTTTTGTTAAACTGTGCATATATTATACAAAAATTATACGCAAAGTCAATGGCAAATAGTCCTTACAGATCAACAACTTATAGCGGGTTATAATCTAAAACTACCATGTTTTAGTGAGGTATTGCTAAGTTAAATAATACTGTATGATGAGTTTTAAACAGCAATTCAGTACAAACATTACAACACATGCTATCCGAACCGCAGGTGATTTACATGCACTTGGCGGTTTTTTTATGACTGTAGCAGAGGAGACAGGACTATGTCAAGAAAAGCTCGTAAAGAGAAATGCAACAAGTATAGAAAAAACAACAAAGGAGGAGATTATAGTTTGAGAGTAATAGACGGAGGTCGTAATGCCGTCAGCAGAAAGCGACAGAACGAAGTTTCTATCACCCCTAGAAACTTTAACCAAGACGATTTACTAGGATACCTAGAAGATCGAAACATCAACATAGTGTTTGCAGTAGGACCAGCAGGTACAGGTAAAACACTAATATCAACCTTAGCAGGATTAAAGTTATTAAAGTCCAACAAAGTTAACAAATTCGTAGTGACAAGACCAGCAGTATCCGTCGATGAACAGCACGGCTTTTTACCTGGCACACTCGTAGAAAAAATGGCACCTTGGACTAGACCAATTTTTGATATCTTTGAGGATTACTATTCACCAGACCAGATAGAGTACATGGTAAACGACAACAAAGTTGAAGTCGCCCCTCTAGCATACATGCGTGGTAGAACATTCAAAGATAGTTGGATTATCGCAGATGAAATGCAAAACGCAACCGATAATCAAATGAAAATGCTACTTACAAGAATAGGGGAGGGTTCTAAATTAGTAGTAACAGGAGACCTCAATCAACACGATAGAGGTTACGAAGAAAATGGACTAAAGATGTTCATAGATAGATTGGTACAAACAGGCTCAGAAAGAATTAAGTTAGTCGAGTTTGACAAAGGTGATGTTGAAAGACATCCTATTGTTGAAGAAGTACTGCGTTTATACGGAGAATCTTAGTCTAACCACAATGGGAGGGTGCGACCTCCCATTGTTCTATAAATATCAGCATGGACTACTTTGACGGCGATCTCCAAGTCTTTGACGATGTAATTTCTGAACCATACCTAAACAGATGGATGGATTTTTATGAGAAAGGACTTTCGTTCAAACGTTCTACAACAGAAAAAGAAGAATCTAACAATGTATACTTTTCTGTTAATGTTGGGTATAAACAACTCATTGAAGTATTTGATTATGAGAATACTATTGTACCAAACGCACAAAAAGTATGCAACAAAGTAACAGGCAAGATACAAAGAAGTTATATAAACTTATTCAATCACAGTGATAAGTTTGACGGTCACATCGATTATGAGGGTGTACTAAAAGATGATCAATACTATGTATCGACAGTATTGTTTTTAAATCCGTACTGGCGTTCTGAATATGCTGGAGGATTAATATTTGAATCCGGAGACGAAAGAGGCTTAGCAAGAATAAAAGTTGAGAATAAGTTTAACAGGCTTGTATGTTTCAGAGGAGACTTATGGCATTGTGTGGAACCTTTTAGCGGTCTTAGAGCACGTCTAACCCATTATTGTACTTTCAGTAACACTGAGATAGCCAGTCGCATAGCAGACAAGAACAAATGGTGATCAGTATATCTTTCTAACATCATAGCCTACTGGATTAACAACTTTGATTTCGTGTTTTACTCCCAGTAAGTCTGTGAATATAATATTTGTTGTTGTTAGTTTAGATATGCTTTTAGCACGATAAGTCTTTGGTGCTGTGGATTCTATTCTCGATCCATCTTCTAAGAACTTGGTTTCACTTGGAAAGAATATTGTAAGTTCCCATTCTTCTCTGATCAGTTCACGCCACCACTGTTTGATCTTTGACCAAAGGCTTACTGTTATTAATGTTTCTTCTTGTACTTGCTCTATCTTTTTCTTCGCCATATTTCTATTTATCAACGCCTTCTATACGTTGGAATAATAGATCTAAAAAGAAAACTGTTGTTGTAGCATTCATGTGTACATTATCGGGATATCTCATGTGCATTGATGATTTTTGTATAGGTTCTTCTATTTCTTTATGTATTGTCTCTATAACATCTGGCTGCATTACTTCCCATTTTACACCACCACCTGCTTCTTGATCCCATGTATCTCCTATGATGTCTGTAAATTTAAACATGCCGTATGACTCTCCTGCTCGAGCAGTAATGTCTAAATTACCTAATATGCAAGGTGTGATCAATATCATATTATCTTTGAATTGCTCTGGTATCCTATCAAATACTTCGTGCGTGAGTGTTCCTTGACCACCTGCTAGATAAAACTTTTGATTAGTTCTGTTTGCAAACTTTGCAAGTCTTGTGAGATTATTTTCTGTTACAAAATTAAGTTTATTCTTTAGTACACGAATTTCGTCTTTTTTATTCTTGTGAAAGAAATCTCTTAATTCTGTTCTGCGATAGTCTTGTGAATAAAATACTACATTTATTGAATCAACACTTGGTGCTGTTCCTGTAATTTTATCAACTGTTGCGGTGAAAGGATCTGCAGGATTATTAAAATGCTCTACTGTGTGTCCCATGTGCTTTAGAAATATGTTAAGCATACTAACTCTATCGCTAATGAGGGATTCGCCTGTGTCATCGGATGCATTGCCTCCCTCGAGGAATTTAGAAATCATTTCCTTACTTTGCACTGGCGGATAGCCCATTGCGTATTTGTAATTCCACGTCCAAAACCAACTGTCTCCAAAAAATCTAAAGTTCATAAAGTGTACTCCTAGTCTCCTTCTCCCGGTTCTGCAGATAGCAAATCAGTTTTATCTGGAACATCTGGATTTTTATTTCTGTCCCATTCTTCGGCGTCTTCTGGTGCGTCCTTCATCTCAGTTATATTGGGCCATATCTCACTGTACTTAGCATTTATTTCTATAAAAGGTATTTGGTTTTCGGGCAAATCATCCTCATCAAAAATAGCCTTTGCAGGACATTCTGGTTCGCATAAACCACAGTCAATACATTCATCTGGATTTATAACAAGAAAATTTTCACCTTCGTAGAAACAATCAACTGGACATACTTCAACACAATCAGTGTGTTTACATTTTATACAATTTTCGCCTACTACGAATGTCATTACCTTCCTAAGAGTTATTTAACTGCAACTCAATAAGTGTTGCGGCTAAGTTTATCTCTGGATCAGCACATAAACTACTCTTAGCCATCCCATTCCGTATTATAACTATTGCTTGATCCTGCTGGATTTCTGTACTGCCCCATAACTCTAAGTTGCGATACATAAATCTATAAACGTCATCATACTCCTCTGGTCTTGCTTGGCTACAGATTAAAGTACGAGCTTCCTTATACTTACCTGTTTTAAACATTTCAATAGCACTTAACATCCAATCGCTGGTAGAACTGTCGCCTTCTTGCGGTTTATGCAATACTCCGTCTATAACATTCTGCTGTACTAAATTAATACATTTACGCAGATCAGGATACGTTGCTTGTACATAAGTGTCTAATGTTTCTAAGTCAAGTTCAACACCTTCGTTGATACCAATAGTTGCTATCCTTGCAGTGAACTCATTCACATCTAGTTTCTCAATATGGAAACCTTGGCATCTACTGTGCAATGCAGGGATAATACGTTGGGGATAGTTGCAAGTTAATATAAACCTACAACTGGTGTGATACATTTCCATTACCCCACGCAATGCTGCTTGGCCATTGGGAGTAATGTAATCTGCCTCATCTAACAGCACATATTTCATATCGCCAAAAGGCATAGTGCTACTAAAATTTGTAATCTTGTTTCGGATAGTGTCTACATTGTTTTCATTACTTGCATTTATTTCTAGCAAGTCCATGCTGTCTACACCTAACTCATTTAATAATACTCTTGCTAGTGTAGTTTTACCTGTGCCGGGTGCACCTGAGAATAACAAATGAGGCAAAGCACCTTCTTGAACCCAGCCACTAACCTGTGTTTTTTGTGCTACATCGCGAAACACATAGTCATTGACCATGTTTGGTCTGTATTTTTCAGTCCATAATTCTTTCATATAGTGATACCTATTAGGTACATGGCTAAGCCTACAACTGCCAACATTACTACTTGCACTCCTGACATAATAGCAACCGTTTTCATTGGATGTGATTTGTCTATAGAGCCTAGTTGATCAGCCTGTTGTTTTTTTATTTTCGAGTATTCCGTCATCTTTCACCTCTGAATGTTTGTTTAATTTATCAGCAGTTCTGCGGATCTCTTTAGCCATACTGGCATCAACGTTTCTATCAACAAAACGTGCTATATCATGTAACTTAATTACTGCGTCTGTTAGATTCATATACAGTATTATAGATTATAATTGACTACATGTCAAGTAAAAAGTACTAGTAGCAAGTAGATGGGTCAATAGCAGAAACACCTCCTCAATGCTTTCGATTACTACAGACTACTAGTACAGAAACTATCTACGCCCAGACAATATCTTCTGTGCTTGTTCTACTTTTCTTTCTAGTAGCCAGTCTTCTTCACCTGAATAGGTGGGTGCTTTTTCTAGTATTTGATCAACTAAGAATTTGACTCGATAAAGTTTTTGCTTACACCCCCAACCATTGAAACCATCTATGTTTGGATCGTGCATAACTCCTTCCCATTGCCAAAGTTGTTCTTCTATTTTTTTATTACCTGTTTTTTCTATGTAAGGCATTAGTCTCTGGTCCTTCCTGATTCGCTTCCAATGCCAGCAAGAATAAGTAATACTCCAAGTGTTAACCACCATGGGCTGAGCTGACCCCAAATAACACCAGCAGTAACTACGATACCTGTGAGTCCTATGGTACCTAAACTAGAGTTGTCAGTTAACTTCATACTAGTGTTCGTTTTTCTGTGGCGACAACGTCGCTGTTATAATTAAAAGTATTAGGTTTCTCGTCTGCAACTGCTAAACAGCCTGCAGGATCTACCTTCCATACCTCCTTCTTTCCGTCTTCTGTATCAAATCTTTCGTCAGCAAGTTTCATTGCTTCTGACCAACGTCCGTATTCTACAAAAACCCATTGACCTGGTCTTAACCAAGTAATGTCTGGTCCTACTTCGAATACTTGCATCCAACGTGGTGTGATACCTTGGGATTGCCCCATATTTGATTTGATTAGTATACCTGATTCGGTAATTTGGTCTCCAAAATCTGCATCTGTGCAGAGTATGTTATCTCTAATTGCTCTAAGCCTTGCCATCTGGTGCATCTTCCTGTGTGTAGTATGGTACCATTTCAATATCGCCATTTGGTAACTGTACTTCTTTGTAACCTAATGGTTCCATTGGAGGTACATCTGCTGGTTCATCAAATTCGCTAGGTTGAACTGGCTCCGTATCTGGTTGCACTTTAGTTCTTACATTTTCTTGTGCTGTTTTTGCAGTTTTAGTTTCTACAATATTGTTATTATCTTGCTCTTGATGAGCGGGTTCGTCAGTCTTAAGGCTAACTCTATCATTGCTTACAGCAGGATTGTCTTTTAAATACTGCCTAACACGTTGCTCATTAGATTGTACAACTTCGCCGCCCGGGCCTAATACATTACCTTTGCCATCAGTTTTCATATTTCCAACTGCTGGTCTATCTCCTTGTGAGTTTCGTAATGCTTCGAAGTCTATGATTTGACCTCTGTTTGTTCTACGTTGTGACATTATTTCAAAAATTCCTTGATATCTAAATTATACTGTAAACTATCTATCTTATGTATTCCGATAAGGTATAACACATAACTTGCTACACTACTTCCTCGGCCTACACCCCAAACGAGATTATTCTTTCGTAGAGTATTTACAATATATATCATTAACTGTAGCACTGGATACATATTTCTGGCCTTAAATTCTGCTAATTCCTGTTCTACTCTAGCGGTTATGATATTAACGTCTTGTCCTGACGTAGGAATTAGTTCTTTAACAAAACTTTCAACATCTATGTCTTTGTAGTACTGCGGTATGTTAAAGTTTCTGTTGTACTCTATGTCTGTAACTAACTGTTCTATGTCTAATTCATCACAGAACTTGTTAAATTCATGCACAGAATCAAAGGGAATATTAGATATATCCTTGTTTCTGTACAGTAATTCAATACCTTGTTGTTCTGTGGCTTTAGTCATTAGCATATAATAGCATTATGTAAACACCTTGTCAAGCATTAAATTACAGTTGGCTTCCACTTGTTCTTTTTCTTTCTTGCGGCATCCAAGGATATTAATTCTCCTTGTTTTTCTTCTTCAGGATGTTCTTCTGCGTATTTGTTTTTGATACCTTTTAACATTTTTTCAACATCGTCATCGATTTCATCAAGAGGAGCATAAGTGCCTAGTCTACCTGCTTCATCTGCTCTGTGTTTATCGCGTTCTTCTTCGTCTTGTGCAACGTTATCAAATGTGAGAACATCATATCTATCCCACCAAGGTACGTCCCAAAAACTTAAATCTCCTATCCATTCTTGTATAGTAGGCAAAGTGTATTTTGTATCCTCTTCTTCATAATAGAAATTATACTTCAAGTTTAGTTCTTCATCATGAAGACTTAACTTTGTGATAATAGTTATTTCACCTGCTAGTGCAGCAAACTTTCTATGCAGAGCTTCTAATATTGTTACATCATCTAAATCTGGTAGAACCATAAAACCGTTATCGTATTCAGATAAGAACTTACCTGCCATAGGCATATCTTCCATTGTGAATGCTAGTGTTCCATCTAAGTGGTTATTGATAAACAGTCCTATTTTTAAATACGCACTGTTTTGTGCTTTAGATTGTTTTAAAACATCATTCTCTTCTGGTAGAGAAAACATTTGATAGGTGATCGTAAATTTCTTTTGTTCTATATATCTTTGTTTGGTATCAAATACCGCAATTCTTACTGTATGAGATTGCTCAAGTGTCGCCGGCATTTTTATTACCTCCTGTGTATGCTTTAACCATAGTATCTAATACTGTAGAATCACCATAGTCGGGTGTGTAGACTTCGCTTTCAATTTCTCCAATATTGATTACTTCGTCTCTATCTTGTTCTTGTGCTTCGAATCTAGCCATCTGCAAGCCTTCTTGATAAACTGTTTGTGCTTCGGCTATGATTGCTCTCATTTGATTATACATCGGAGAGCGTTGATTCATTTTAAATAATTTTTTATTGAGCTCTGTTATCTTGTCTAATAACTTCTCCGGGCTCATTTGTTCAAATTCTTGTCTATCCATTTTCCTTGTACGCAATTTTAAACATTGCACTGTCCTGTTTGTGTTCGAATCTTATGCCTTTGTCTCTTATTTGATAGTCCCACATCTCTTTCAAACCCATAGACTTCAATATACTTTTTGCTTTTTCTTTGTCTTTAGGGTCCAATACAAAACTATTACTTCTCCTCTTCATCCACAAATCAAAAAAGTATGCATTCCTTTCTTGAGCACTTGGCGTTAATGTTCCAAATGCTTCCATCATCTTATCATCAGGATACATTTCCTGATAAATGCTACTGCGAAACGAGATTGTCATAGAATTCCAAAGTTGCTTCTTTTATTTTAATATATTGCTTCCTAGTTCTATACGCGATATCAACATTAAAGTCTTTAGCGGGTATGTAATTTTCTATGCTATAACTTTTTTCTGAGCCAAAAGCTCTACAATTATATCCCTTAATCATTGAATTAAGGCCACCATAATTCTTTCCTGGTTCAACTGAAATAGGGAAGTCTAGCAGGTCTACATCTCTAGCAATCATATAACTTGTTGTTGCAAAAACATCACTGGATTCAGATACTAATAACTTTACACCAGCATCAAATTTCTTTTCTACGAATACAGTAAACTTATTTTTAAATATATATTTGGTATACTTGCCTGCATCTTCTACTTTTTCTGCTATTCTGTGTAGTGTGCTTAATACATCTGTGTTAGTTGTGTCTAACAATAATCCTGTAAATGCATTTATACCACTGCCTTTTACTTTTGTTCTTGATACAGGCTGGTATAAATGATTTAGGCTGTCAGTTTCTGTAAAGTAAAATTTGAATCCGTTATCACATTCTTTGACATAAAAATCTGTTTCTTCATCTAAGTATATGTCATTCATGTAATCCATAGGGTGTTCCTTACTAAGTGTACCCAAACCCATCACTTGGCCTTCTTGGTTAAATGTTCTGTCTGGTTTTAGTAATACTATTGCTCTGCTTTGAATCCAAAGCTCAACACCGCTCACTGAATGTGTGCTTCTTTGATTAAATCCAAGACTGAGCATACGATTAGTGACACTATCGTAATCATTAATATCAGGATTAAATCTATACTCTATGAAAACTGCATTACTCATTTTTATACGTTAAATGTTACACTCTCTCCGCATCCGCATGTTGATGCTTGTTTAGGTGAATTAACAACAATAACTTTGCTAATACCTTTTTGTTCTAAATCTATTACACTTCCTTCAAGTAAATCCTTGGCCATTTCATCTAGCACAAAGACAAATTTTTCGTAATTTTGAACATACTTTTCCTGCTCATTGACATCCTCTTTGATCAAGTCCCAGTCGTATGCAAATCCTGCACAACCGCCGCCTGTAAGACCTAATCTTACGCCTATTGCACCTTGCGAGGATATATATTCATTAAAGTATTCCTCAGCAGAAGGAGTAATTGTAATAGGCTTTCTTGGATCAATGATATTTACAGCCATAATCTCTGCCATAATCTCTCCATATAGTTGTTACTATACTATTTATAGGATTATGAAACTTGGTCTTCGGCTCTTGTGGTAATGATTTTATCCACTAATCCAAACTCTAATGCTTCTTGAGAAGTCATAAAGTTATCTCTATCCATGGCTGATTCAAAGTCTTCGTATGTTTTACCAGCAGTATTATGTCTAACGTATGCTTCTGTAAGCTCACGTTTAATACGCACAATCTCTGCCGCACGAATTTCAATATCACTTGCCTGCCCTTGAGCACCGCCTAGTGGTTGATGTATCATGTGTCTAGCACCAGGTAACATATAACGTTTACCTGCCGCTCCTGCGTTAGCAAGGAAAGAACCCATGCTGGCCGCTTGACCCATTACAATAGTTGACACATCTGGATTAATGTATTGCATTGTATCGTACATTGCCATACCTGATGTAACAACACCGCCTGGCGAATTGATGTAAAAACTAATATCTGCATCAGGATCATCTGCTTCTAAGAACAAAAACTGAGCACATATACTATTAGATACTGCATCATTAACTTCTCCATTTAAGAAAACAATACGTTCTTTTAATAGTCTACTGTAGATGTCGTAACTACGTTCACCTGCTGTTGTTTTTTCGATTACATATGGTACAAAATTCATGTTTATCCTCTGCTTATTTGTTTACATTTATTAATTACTGCCTGCATACCTTGTTTGCGTTGTTGGCTAAAATACTGTGTTAGGTCACGAAAGTCATAAAAGGTAATTTGTTCAATTTCTTCCGCTGTCATGCCACTCATGCATCTACATAGTACGTTTCCAATGCCTTTGACCATGTATGAATCTGAATCTAGTTTGAACTCCCAACCTGTTGGTTGTTCTTCTCCTTCTACCCAAACCTGGCTTTGGCATCCGTGAACAAAGTTTTTTGCGTCACGGTCAACTTCGTATGCAACTGATGAACCTAAACTAATCATTGATTCATAGATTTCTTCTG
>MDTA01094819.1_pt1 | contig 10715 bp, 9 predicted proteins | sample 811151 | NCBI WGS metagenome assembly MDTA01 (sample SAMN05326648, study PRJNA326480) | marine metagenome | isolation source: seawater | place: Indian Ocean: South | collected 2010 | reverse complement strand
TGTTTCTGGGCTTTCAGTGATTAAAGAGTTTATTCTCTCATCTTCTATCTCAGCCTCGATGCTCCTTGCTGACCATTTGTGAAGTTTTACGATTTTTTTGTCATTAAAAAGAAAGGAAGCATCGCGTCGTGACTTATAAGAGACATTCAAGTTCTCCCCATCATGCAGAAGAGAAATTTCCTGAGCGGGAAGTCTGCCATTTCTCCATCCACTAGGAATAGACGATAAAACAATTGAGTTTTTGCGATTTTTACCCTGAAGCCACAGAGCAGCTGTAATTGCTGCGTTCTCAAGTTCATTTTCTGTTAATTGAAGCTTTGGTTCGGGTGAGTTTTCTTCTATGAAATCAGTAGTTGTGTCTCCCTTCAGAAATCTGTCGTGTCGAAGAACCGAAGTTAGAAAGTCACGATTTGTTGTCACTCCGGCCAAATGCAGATTTTCGAGTGCGTTAGCAAGAGTCAATGCAGCTTCAGTTCGGTTGGGTGAATGTGAAATAACTTTTGCCAGCATCGGGTCATATTCAACACCTACAAAAGAACCTTTTTCTACACCAGAATCCCAACGTACATTGTTTCCGTTTAGGGGAGAGAAAGCCAAAATTCTTCCGGTGGCGGGCAGAAAGTCATTTACTGGGTCTTCAGCGTACAAACGTGCTTCAATAGCATGCCCTTCTACTTTGAGGCCTTCTTGAGTGAATGACACTATCTCACCAGAAGAGATCCTTAATTGTTCACGTACTAGGTCAATCCCCGTAATCGCTTCTGTCACGGGATGCTCTACTTGTAAGCGTGTATTTACCTCGAGGAAAAAGAAATCTCCCGTTTCATCATCGAAAAGAAATTCAACTGTTCCAGCTGACTGGTATTCAAGAGTTTCTCCCATTCTCAATGCAGCTTCAGTTATAAGAACTCTCTGTTCGTCATTGATAACAGAAGAAGGAGACTCTTCTATTATTTTTTGATGCCTGCGTTGAATTGAGCACTCTCTTTCACCCAGATGCAATAGGTTTCCGTGAGAATCTCCTAGGATTTGAACTTCTATATGTCTGGATTTAGATATGTATTTTTCCAGAAAAACTCTTTCATCTCCAAAAGCGTTCTTAGCTTCCCTTTGAGCTGCAGAAATAGCTTCTTTTAGATCATTTTTATTTTCGACAATTCGCATCCCTTTGCCTCCGCCACCTGCAGCAGCTTTAACTAGCAGAGGGAAACCGACAGATGAGAACTCCTTCAGGTCATCAGAAGATGGAAGAGTCGGAACTTTCGCTTTATCGGCAATTTTTTTTGCTTCAATCTTGTCTCCCATAGCTTCAATCACTTCTGGAGAAGGGCCCACCCAATTGATATTTGCTTCAATCACCGCTCTAGCGAATGAAGCATTTTCAGATAGGAACCCATAACCAGGGTGAATGGCATCAGACTGGGTTTTTTCAGCAGCGGCAATAATAGCCTCGATGTCTAGATAGTTGGTCGGAAGGCGAATTGATCGATCAGCTTCCTTAACAAAAGGTTCATTGCTGTCGGCATCGGTGTATACAGCGATGCAAATAATACCCATCGACTTTGCAGTTCTAAAAATGCGTCTGGCTATCTCTCCTCTGTTAGCGACTAAAAGTGTGTTGATCGTCATAGCCTGAAGACTCCGTATTTTTGAGAACCTTCGATTGGTTTATTTCGGAAAGTTGACAAGCAGATACTAATCACGGTGCGTGTGTCTCTCGGATCTATTATCCCATCGTCACTTACAGCTCCGGTCGCCACCAGCGCTAAAGATCCACGTTCTTGTATTTCTTCAACTTTCTGCACTATTGCAGCGTCTGCTTCCTCGTCAAATTCTTCCCCCTTGCGTTCAGCTCTTCCTTTGCGGACTATGGACATGACTCCAGCTATTTGTTTCGGCCCCATAACGGCGATTTTCGCTGTAGGCCAAAGAAAAGTGAACCTATTCCCATATGCTCGTCCAGACATGCCATAATTTCCAGCGCCCATTGATTTTCCGACTATTACTGCGATGTGAGGGACAGTTGAGTTGGAAATAGCATTTATAAGTTGGGAGCCTTTTTTTATGATCCCTGCTTTTTCAAAGTCGCTTCCCACTATGAATCCTGGAACATTATGCAGGAACAGCAGGGGAGTATTTTGCCTGTTACACAATTGAATGAAATGAGCTGCTTTTTCAGCTTCTTCAGGAAATATGACGCCATTGTTTCCTAGTATTCCGATTGGATAACCGTCTATTGTTGACCAACCGCACACCATCGCCGGGCCATAAAGGGGTTTAAACTCCTCAAATCGGGAAGCATCAACAATTCTCGAAACCACTTCACGAATGTCTACTGGTTGTCTTAAGTCCCTGTCGATTATTCCCAACAGTTCCTCAGGGTCATGAACCGGTTCTTCGGAGAAATAACTTGGCTCTGGGTCTGGTTTTTTCCAATCCAGATGTGAAATAACTTCTCTGCAGAGTCTCAGAGCATCCATTTCATCTTCTGCTAAATAGTCTGCAAGACCTGACTTTTCAGCATGAAGCTGAGCGCCCCCTATTTCTTCGTCACTAGATTCCTCACCAGTTGCCATCTTTACAAGAGGTGGACCTCCTAATGCAACCTTTGACTGTTCTCGAATGAAAATGTTGTAATCAGAAACTCCAGGCTGATACGCACCACCTGCAGTTGCAGTTCCAAAGACTACACAGATTGTAGGGATTCCCATTTTTGACAGTTCAATCATTTCGTAGAAAAAACGTCCTGACTCGGCAAAGTGACTGACTTGAGCTCGGCGACTATTTGACTTGTCACCACCACCAGTTGGGATGTTTAGGTCAGCTCCTGCTGATTCGACGAAACTCACATACGGCATATGGTTATCTCGAGCAATTTCTAAAGCGCGCATCCACTTTTTAACGACATAAGGAGTCATTGCGCCAGCTTGGACTGTCGGGTCGTTTCCAAGAATCACACATTCGGTGTCAGCTATTACGCCAACACCAACTACAAATCCACCTCCTGTTGTGTAATCTGAATCAGCTGCCGCTAACGGACTAATTTCAAGAAAAGGACTGTCAGGGTCGAGAACGTTTGCGATACGTTCACGAATCGGCATCTTTCCTTTTGATCTGTGCCTTTTTGTTGTTTCAGGTCCGCCTCCAGCTTCTGCTTCATCTAAAAGCTCTTCAAGCTCTTCAAGTTGTTCGAGCATGTCAGAACGGTTTTTATGAAACTGCTCACTGCGGACGTCCAAATGTGTTTCCAGTGAGGGGGCTAGAAGTTTCCGTTTCATATTTAACCTTAGGGTAATAAAGAGACCATAATCTTACCGTAGAGTTTTTTTCATAGCAATTTGTAGGAAAAAGTTCTACAAGTGAAACCTTTTAAGTTTTTCATGTTATGAATATTGATGGAGTCTTTTGAGTCGGAACTATCTGAAAGGCCATCTAAAGATTCCTCTACTGAGAAAAACACCCCAAAAACAAGACCTTGGGTATCTCTGATAGTTGCTTCCTCGAGCATATTTTTGATGACTCTGGATCTGGGCATAACTGCCGTATCACTTCCCGAAATCCGTGCAGATTTCGATGACTCTAAAAGACAGATAATCAACTGGGGAGCTACTTCATATCTGGTTACTATGACCTCACTGCTTTTGTTATTTGGCCGTCTTTCAGATCGTTACGGCCGTCGAAAGTTATTCCTTATCGGTCTTTCACTTACCACATTGGCCGTTTCGTTAGCGGCATTTACACCCAATCCTGAGATTTTTCTTTTAGCCCGCACTTTTCAAGGCGCAGGTATTGCCTTACTTGTTCCAACAGCCTTGGCAATGGTTCTAAGCGACATACCGCAAAAGCACCAAGGAGCAGCTGTTGGCTTGTGGGGTTCAATTGGTGCAACTGCTGGAGTTCTCGGGCCAATATCTTCCGGCTCTTTAATTGAGTTTTTCGGTTGGCGCGCTACTTTTGCTTTTTTAGCAGTTCTGGTTTTTATAGCTTTGATCGCAGGCATAAGAGTTCTTAATGAGAGCTACCTGCCTGAAGCTTCCGAAGAATTGAATTTAACGACTGTTTTCAGCGGAATTTTATCAATAGGTTTAGTTACTTTAGTTTTACTGCAAGGAAATGAATGGGGGTGGGCTTCGACAAAAATTCTGATCCTTGTTGTAATGGCATTTTTAACCACGTGGTTTTTCTGGGTTAGTTGTAAACGTTCTAGTAGCCCGCTTTTGGATTTAGAAGTTTTAAAAAACCACAAATACCGCCAGGTAACCATCGCAGCTGGATTCCATCAGATTGCCTTTTTTGCCTTTTTCTTTTCTTCACCTATTCTTCTGACTGAAATATGGGGTTGGTCTGCTATAAAAACTGGTTTCATGATCGCCCCGTCGATGGTTTTGGCAATTTTGGTTCAGACCCCGTTTGGTATGATGGCTGACCGTTTCGGATATAGGAAACTTATTTTGTTCGGAGGTTTCATTCCCTCTTTAGGTGTCGTTTGGTGGTTAATTCGTGTCGACATGGAACCAAGTTATCTAAGTGCTTTTTTACCTGGCTTACTTATCGTGTCGCTTGGAGGGGCGATGGTTGGAATCACCACAACAGGTGCTGCCCTAACCGTCGTTGAACAGCAGAAACTTGGAATCGCTAATGCCATGCATCAGGTAGCACGTCGTTTGGGAACCACTATGGGTGTTGCTCTTGCTGTCGGTTTAAGTAGCGGCTCTGACAATTTGAAAATTTTCGAAAATATCAAAATCCTTTGGTGGTTAGTAGCGATTACGTATGTCTTGGGGTCACTGTTCGTGTGGAAATCAGAAATTGAGTAACAAATAAATGATTTTCCTTTTTGAGTAATAGGGTGTTATTTCGAAAGTTAGGAGTCGGCATGTCAGAAAAGCGAAAAGTTGATGAACTCTTTGATTTAAATGGTCACGTAGCAGTAATCACAGGTGCCGGAAGAGGAATTGGTGAAGGTATAGCTGTCGCGATGTCTGAAGCAGGTGCTTCTGTTGTTGTAGCTGCTCGTAGAACAGAAGAAATTGAGAGAGTTGCGAGTGAAATCAATGACAATGGTGGTAAAGCTCTCGCAGTGACGACTGATGTAACAGATGACTCGGCACTTGAAAATCTTGCTGAAGCAGCAGTTGAGCATTTTGGGTCTTTGAGTGACTGGGTGAATAATGCTGGCGGATCACCTATGAGGATGCCAATAATGGATCTCCCACGTGAAGAATGGGATAGGACCATCGCTTTGAATTTGACAGCTGTTTACTCAGGTTCGTTAATTGCTGCTCGTCATATTGAAAACGGTTCTATTATAAACATTTCCTCAGGGGCTGGTTTTGGACCTGTTCCAGGAAGTGCTCACTATGGTGCTGCAAAAGCAGCAGTGCATTCCCTTACTTGGACTCTTTCGACAGAATTTGCACCAAAAATTAGAGTTAACGCTGTTGCTCCAGGGGCCATACCAACAGAGATCATGCTCAAGGCGATAGGGAGAAAAGAAGATGAGCTAGACAAAGTTTTGGATGAGTGGAAAATTCCGATGGAGAGATTGGGTACACCTCAAGATATAGGTGCAGCTTGTGTTTATCTCGCCTCAGATGCTGCAAGTTGGATGACAGGAGAGATCCTTAGGGTAGGTGGAGGAGCAAGAGCCCGTTAGAGCTTGATTCAACGAGTTTGGAAATAACCTGTTTGTGGCCCTTCTTCAGGGTTGTCATTTTTATCTTCAATATTGATACTGACGCCAGATTCATCCTCAGTAATTTTGAAGCAACGCACACCTGTATAGGCGGGTGGTCCGCTATGGGTGCCATCTCTGACATCAAAACTAGCTCCATGCAAGGGACAGTTGATCTGAAAACCTGAGAGCCTTCCTTCACTTAGTGGCGTGTCAGCATGACTGCAGTTGTCTTCGATTGCATATAGTTTTCCTTCTACACGGCAAATAAGTATCTCTAAATTCTCTACTTCGCAAGAAGTGATATCTCCGTTTCCCAAATTAGAGAGATCATCCAGATTGTGTTGATCAGATTGGACCATTTCTAATACCTTGTCGAAAATCAGTTAGTTGATTTTCTCTGATAGATAACGATCAATATTCTCATGAAAAAAGCGTATTCGCCTTTCTTGGTGCGGCATATATTCACCCTTGTAGCCTCTTGAAGCTAAGCCTCTCTGTTGAGAGGACCAGATTGCTACATCCTGATCTATACCATGACCACAGGAAATTTCACCAACCTTACCTGTTTCATGTTTTACCTGCTCATCCACTGAAACCCAGTCGCGCATTGAGTTCGAATAGTACTCTTTTGCATCTTCGGGGAATTGTGTGAGGTACCACATATTAAAGAAACATTTTTTTGGATTTTCAGGGTGAGGGTAAGCCATTAGGAAAATACAACCGTCTGGTTTCATGCTGAAAGAAACGTTAGGGAATACCGTGTAATGGTAATGGTCAGTAAGTTGCTCGTCGGAGTAGAGAGAGAAGTCATATCCTTTTTCAGAGCCCATTTTTCGTTTATGTTTCTGCAATTCTAAGCGAAGGATACTGAGGTCATTCGCGAAAGGTGAAGGGTCAAACTCCCAGAAAGCAAAGTCCTCTTTAAGACCTTGAAAAGTTTTTTCATGAGAACCTTTGTAATGGGGTCCGGGACCTCCACCTGGCATCAACATTCTGCAATGACCTGAAGGGTACATGTCGAACTGGCATCCGGAATAGTGTTCGTTCATCACGGTTACTGTCTGAGGGTGAACGAAGGGGAGATGGTAACTTTCGTTGAAGTTGTCCTGAACTACCTTCCAGTTGAAATCGCCTTCCAGGGTAACCCAGTGGGTGCGTTTCATTTTTTCCATCTGGTAGCAATCCAGATGTTCAGCAATAGGTGATAAATAGTCAAGGAGTTCTTTGCAGTTTGGGTCCATATTTATCCAAATAAAGCCGCCCCAGAGGTCACATGGGATTTCTACAAGGTTTCTTTTTCCACACGGACTTCCTTGAGGGAAATCTTCTTCACAAGGAACCCATACTAAAGTTCCATCAACGTCAAAACGCCATCCGTGGTATGCACAATTAAAAGTCCCATCTTTTATTGAACCTGTTTCAGCAGAAACTAAAAGATTACCTCTATGTTGGCAAACATTGTAAAAGGCACGGATCTTATTGTCTGTACCCATAGAACATAGAATGGATTCAGGACCAATATCCAAAGTGAAATAGTCTCCCGAGTTCATAAGCTGATCTGCTCGGCCGGCTACTAACCAAACTTTGGTCCACATCTGTTCCCATTCAAGTGAAGCGAAATCAGGAGAGGTGTATCTAAAGCCGTCAATAGGTTTTTGTCCTAGTTCAGGCTCAGCGGCTTTTTCTCGTGAAATACCAATTTGAGTTCTATTTGTTTCGGTATCAGTCATGAAAATTTCCCCTTCTGTATTCCATGCTAGACAATGATTCGATACTTGCTTTGTGTTCAACTACTAGGAGATCAATTAAGTCAGTTAGAGTTCTTTGAAAATAGGATTTTGATGATTATTGGAGTTAAAAATGAGAGACACTAAAGAGCTTTTCGACCGTCAAGAAATCATCGATGTTATGCATGCATATTGCAGATTTGTCGACTTGAATATTCCAGAAAGACAAGTCGAGTGTTTCACCTCAGACGCTGTTGCTGATTATTACGGAGGAATAGAATTAGTTGGGCGTGAAGAGATTTTGGGAATGCTCAAAAAGGCGTTGTCCAGGTTCACAGCAACCTGTCACACTCTTTCAAATATAGAAATCAGTTTTGACGGAGAAGATATGGCTAAATCGGTTTCGTATGTTCAAGCATGGCACAGGAAACCTTCTGGACCTGAAGATGATTATGAAGTCAGAGGCCAGTATCACGATAACTGGGTAAGAACAGATGAAGGTTGGCGAATTTCATATCGAAAATTTTTGACAATGGCAGCTACACCTCCTAGACCTGATGCTCCAGGAATCGGGAGAATTGCCTGACATTTTGGGCGTAACAGAGAAAAGATTTCAACTAGAGAAACAACACTTAAACTTGATGTATGAATGATCGCGAGTGGGGATTTAAAACACGAGCTATACACGCAGGTGGGGGGCCAGATCCGACAACGGGTGCCCGCAATGTACCGGTCTATCAAACCACGAGTTTTGTTTTTGAAGACACTAGAGATGCGGCAGACATTTTCGCGCTTCAAAAGTATGGAACCATTTATACTCGCATTTCAAATCCCACAGTCAATGCATTCGAAGAAAGAATGGCGAGCCTTGAAGGAGGAATTGGTTCGGTTGCGACATCATCAGGGATGTCAGCAGAATTTTTGACAGCTGCCGCATTAGCAGGTTCAGGAGACAGTTTCGTGACGTCTTCCGCTATTTATGGTGGAACTCACACAATGTTTGATGTTTCGTTAGGAAGATTTGGTGTAGAGGCGCGTTTCGTGGAGGGCGATGACCCGGATTCATTCGATGCAGAAATAGATGAAACAACAAAATTCCTGTACACCGAAATAGTAGGAAACCCATCTGGCTCTATAGCAGATCTCTCTGTTCTAGCTTCTGTAGCTCATTCACACGACATACCGCTTGTGGTGGATGCTACTTTTGCTACACCTTACCTATGTAGACCTATCGATTTTGGAGCTGACATAGTCATTCATTCAGCCACTAAATTCATTGGTGGTCACGGAAACTCCATAGGAGGAGTAGTTACTGAATCAGGTAAATTCAATTGGGGTAATGGCAGATTCCCAGAGATGACTGAACCAGTTGCGACATACAACGGTCTCAAATACTGGGAGAACTTTGGAGAGTACGCCTTTTGTACGAAACTTAGATCAGAACAATTGCGTGACATGGGGGCAGCCTTAGCGCCAATGAATGCTTTTTTACTCATACAAGGATTAGAAACTCTTCCATTTAGAATGGACGCGCACGTGGCAAATGCCAAGGTTGTCGCCTCATTTCTGGAGAGTCATTCAGGAGTGGGTTGGGTTAACTATGCAGGACTTGAATCATCTCCGCATTATGGACTTGCTAATAAGTACATGCCAAAAGGCCCTGGAGCCATTTTTACTTTCGGAGTTACAGGCGGTCGAGAAGCAGGCGCTAAATTTATCGATTCTTTAGAACTGATAAGCCATTTGGCTAATGTCGGAGATGTTCGAAGTCTTGTAATACACCCCGCCTCAACGACGCACCAACAACTGTCAGATGAGGACCTCGCTTCAGGAGGAGTTACTGCGGATATGGTTCGGCTTTCAGTTGGGCTTGAAGATGTCGATGACATTTTATGGGACCTTGACCAAGCTTTAATGAAAGCAGCAAGTTGATGTCTGTCGAAAAAAATCCCGTTGAAGGATGGAGCGAGCCAAGCGCTAAAGAAAGACTCGACCTGCTTAAAAGAACCAAAACTATCGCCATGGTGGGTGTATCTGCTAAAAAGTCACGACCAAGTAATTTCGTGGCTACATATCTTTTGAGTTCAAGCGCTGATTTTGAAGTATTTTTTGTGAATCCTTTAGAAGAAGAAATACTCGGCAAACCCTGTTACAAGAATCTTTCTGAACTTCCAGTAGTTCCCGACATGGTAGACGCATTTCGTAAACCTGAAGATTTACCTGAAGTGGCTAAAGAGGCTTTGGAAATAGGTGCTTCGTCGCTTTGGATACAACTAGGGCTTTGGAGTGTTGAAGCGGCTGAAATAGCTCTATCGGGAGGCTTAGAGTTAGTGATGGATAAATGTATAAAAATCGAACATGCCAGATTTCATGGAGGTTTGCATCTAGCTGGTTTCGATACGGGTGTTATCGATTCAAGAAGGATAAAAAACTAATTGGTTTTTAAATCTTGATAACAAAACAGGTTTAATACGATTTGATTATCTTCATCACGGTACGATTGGTTTCAATACCTTAAATTAGAGGTTAGGCACCAGTGCCCGAGCGGACCAAGGGAACGGCCTGCAAAGCCGTAAAGTCGCGGGTTCAAATCCCGCCTGGTGCTCGCTTATATTTAAACGACTGGCTGGTAAGGTCTTGTTAGTCGCTTGTGAGGTTGGCATGTCGGAAGAGGAAAAAAAATCCGAAGACGCAGAAGACGAAAGTGTGTCTTCTCTCCCTCACACGCCACCTATGGGCATAAAAGCAGTGCGGCCTGGAGAGGAGCCGACTCAACATGTCGAAGAAGGAGAGATTATCCCAACGGTACGTGAAAGACCTGTTGGTAATTTACTAAATGCGATCGTTATATCAGCAGGGGTTGTGTTGTCTATCATTGGAACCTTCCTTCCGTGGGTATCCATAAGAGAAGGTCAGTATCAAAGTAATGAGATTGGTTGGGATCATGGAGGTTCAGTTTGGATAGTTCTCGCCATTGGAGTTATGGCTGCAGGTTTGTCAGGTAGGGTCTTGAACGCTAATCATAGTTCGTGGGAGAAGCTTCCTTTTATTGTTTTTGGTGCCGTGTTGCTTCTTGTGGCTTCTCTGAAAATTTCTGAATTAAACAATTATGAGGAAGCTATGGGGATAGAAAAATCAGTGGGTGTTGGGCTACCGTTCATAATTGCTGGTGGTATTTTAATGATTTTGCCAAGTATTTTAAGTAAAAAAATTTTCAAGTTTAAATAGAGAAAATTTAGCCTTCCGTGTCCTTAGGTAAAGTCACTGGTACGATGCTCGCTGTTGGGGCCGTTAGCTCAGTTGGCTAGAGC
>MDTA01088503.1_pt1 | contig 10715 bp, 9 predicted proteins | sample 811151 | NCBI WGS metagenome assembly MDTA01 (sample SAMN05326648, study PRJNA326480) | marine metagenome | isolation source: seawater | place: Indian Ocean: South | collected 2010 | reverse complement strand
CTACAGCTTTATTTACTATTAATCTAGATCGAATAGCGTGGCAACCTTGTAATCCTGCAGTTGGTGGACCTGCAAAAAGTCAATTAGTTCATGAAGTAGATGCATTAGGTGGAATAATAGGCAAAATTGCAGATGAAACTGCTATTCAAAAGAGAATTTTAAACGCAAGTAGAGGGCCAGCCGTATGGGCATTAAGAGCACAAACTGATAAGAGAGAATACTCGAGAAGAATGATAGAAATTTTACAAAACACTAATAATCTTACTCTCAAAGAAGCAATGATTACAGACTTAGATATTAATGAAGTTATTACAATACACGGCAATAAAAAAATAATACAAAAAAAAATCATTGGTGTTAAAACTTTTTTTGGAAGTACCTATTCTTCAAAAGCTGTTATTATTACTGCTGGTACTTTTTTGGAAGGGAAAATCTGGATAGGAAATAAATCAATGTCTGCCGGCAGATCTGGGGAACAAGCCTCTACTGGCCTTACTGAATGTCTTCATAGAATTGGAATTAAAACTGAAAGATTAAAAACTGGTACTCCAGCTAGAGTGGATAAAAAAAGCATAAATTTTGATCAACTTGATAATCAACCAAGCACTGCGAGTGATAGATATTTTTCTTTTGATCCCAATACTCACTCACAAATGCCACAGGTTAGTTGCCACATAACCAGAACAACTTCAGAGACTCACAAACTAATAAGGAATAATTTGCATTTAACACCCATATATGGGGGATTCATTGATAGTAAAGGCCCAAGATATTGCCCATCAATAGAAGATAAAATAGTCAAGTTTGCTGACAAAGAATCTCATCAAATTTTTTTAGAGCCCGAAGGTATAAATACTCCTGAAATTTACGTTCAGGGTTTTTCAACAGGACTTCCAGAAAATATTCAACTAGAACTTCTACAAACTTTACCTGGACTTGAACAATGCACAATGCTTAGACCTGCTTATGCTGTTGAGTATGACTATATACCAGCTACACAACTTCAACCCTCTTTAGAAACAATTGAGATTGAAAACTTATTTTGTGCTGGGCAAATCAATGGAACAACTGGCTATGAAGAAGCTGCTGCACAAGGATTAGTAGCAGGGATTAATACTACAAGAAAATTAAAAGGATTAAATCCCATAATATTTTCTAGAGAAAGTAGCTACATAGGAACAATGATCAATGATTTAATTACAAGCGATCTTAGAGAACCTTATAGAGTTTTAACAAGTCGCAGCGAATATAGACTTACTTTGAGAGGTGATAATGCTGATCGAAGATTAACTCCTTTAGGTTATGAAATTGGCCTTATAGATGAAAGAAGATGGAAAATTTATAATAAAAAAATTAATTTAATGCATACAGAAAACGAAAGATTAAAAAATACAAGAATAAAATGTACTGAAAAGATATCGAAGTCAATCGAACTCGATTATGGAATAAAGATCAAAGGTTCGACAACCCTGAAAGAACTCCTAAAAAAAACAAATTTCAATTCCGAAGGACTAATTCAGTACGGTTTAATGAACAAAGAGCTATCTCTAGAAATAAAAGAGGGTATTGAAATTGATATTAAATATGAAGGTTATCTAAAAAGACAACAAAATAATATTGAACAAATTAAAAGACAAAGGTTGAAATTGCTTCCAAAGGAAATTAATTATGACAAAATTGAAACTTTATCTTTAGAAGCGAGAGAAAAATTAAATCTTATGAAGCCGACTAATATCGGAGATGCCTCTCAAATTCCCGGAGTAAGTAATGCTGATTTAACGGCATTACTTGTTTGGCTGAAAATCAAAGAGCTGAAAAAAAATAAATTCAATTCAACAAAAAAAAAGTTATCATCAAATAAATAAAAATGCTTTGTGCAAAATATTAAATTATTTGAATCTCCCAAGATTATCTGGAAAGAGGATGCAACGTCTTTCCTGATTGAGAATTCTTTACCAGATATACCTGGCGCTTGGAAATTAATGCTATTAGGAGATGGGAGTCCTACTCGCCATTTACAACTTCTAACAAAAAAAGAAACAAAGGTTGAATTAATTGGGATGAATCTAGATCATGACTCATCGAAAGAAAGACCACAAGAAATTCATCAATTACAAAGTCCATTAATTAGAAGACAAGTTTGGATTAAAAGCAACGATATGACATTAGCATGGGCAGAAAGTTGGTGGAATAGTAGAGAAGTAAACACAAATATTACTAATAAAAAAGAACCTATATGGAAAAACCTAACTAAAGACAGATCCGAGTTATTTCGAGAGGTTGATGCCATTGCAATAGTAAATTCTGACTGGTTGCAGAAAGAATTTGACTGCAAAGGTCCTTTCTGGTCAAGAAATTACAGGTTTTTTAGAAATAAAAAACCTTTAACAATTATTCGTGAAGTTTTTAATCCTTATCTTGAAAATTGGTTAGGCAACTCAGGGATAGAAGGTTACTTAAATTTATATTCTCCTTCTTCGTGATCTAGGCAAGTTTCTTGATTTCAAACTTCTTCTTTGCTTTGATATCTGATCTAGATTAACTTCTTCTATTTTTTCTGCAGGTCTTTGCCATTTATTAATTTGAAAAAATGAGTCTTTCTCCCAAGTTTCATTCGATTCATTTTCAGCTGGACTAAGTTGCTTTTGAACAATTTTACTATTATTTCTTAATCTTAAAGAAATAGCTTCTAAAGGCCTTTTAGGAAGAACTACAGAATCTTGGTTGCGACTACTTCTACTAAATGATTTGTATTGATGAGAGCCTTCATCAGAATCATCATTTCCCCAGTCTTCAGATTCATCTTCAAATAAAGAATCCATCTTATCAGAGACCCAGTGACCAACATTCTGCACTTTCTGTCGAGAAAACTCAGTTAAAGTTTGTCTTGTCCTTTTACCGGGCCTATTTCCTGCGACTCCATCTACAAATTGTCTTCCGACCTCAAAGAACTGATCAACTCTCTTATCTAAACTATCCTGCTGAGGGTTATATTTATTAAATTTTCTTCTTGAATATTCCATTTGATTAACATTCTATTACTAAATTACTTTAAAAAATTTGAAGATTCAAATTTATAAACAAATAAAGAACAATTATCAATTTTCAAAGATAATTAAACATTTTTCGCTCCAAGAACCATTAAATAATAAATTACAACAACTTTTGCATGCTATATTTTTTACTCTTCTCCGATAAATAAAAACTTTTCCACAATTAATACACTGACCTTTATATTTAAGATCTTTCCTGAATACTGGAAAATCATGTTTAATACTTATTTGGAAAGTTTTCTGCAAGCAATTTATCTCATTCATTTTCTTTATAAAATTTGCACCATGAATTTCATTTATATTTAACACTCTATCTATCCAAGCATGAATCATTTCATGACATAGAGTACTTTGAATATCATTTTCAGGTAAATATTTCAAGATTGGTTTTGATAAAACTATTTCAGAATTTATCAAACCATTTATTTGTTTCCTTCTATAAAATCCAGCAGTAGTTTTAAGCCTATTATCACTCCATTTAACCTTGACAATAGGATCAAAGTTAATGACTAATGAGTTATCAAAATATAATTTATTAAACTTATGAAATAAAGGTAATAGAGGTACAACTGCCATTATGAATTAAATTTATTTTATTTTGACAAATAAATCCATCAAATTCGATTTATTTTCTTAAAGTAAGAAAAAACATTAACTATGGATGCAACTTTAGTAAAAGATATAGGTCTTAAAGCTCTTTTGGCAGGTGGAGCTGTATTGGTTTCATTTTGGACTTTTAATGCAGTTAAACTTGTTATTAAAGCAAGAGGAATTAATCCTCTTGTCAGAAAGTTTTTTGATCAAATCGCTGCGGGAAGAATAGATGCAGCATATGGCTTAACAAGTAAAACTTATAAGACACACGTTAAACGTCAAGATTTTCTAAAGTTTCTTGCTAGTTTAAATTTAAATAAATATAGGAACTTAAAATCTGGCACTCCTAGAATACAGGAAGATCAAATAATTATTACCTTAAATTTAAAATCTGAAGATAAGAAAGATGAGTTACCTTTAGATTTTACATTTTCACAAATAGATAATGACTGGAAAATAGATCGTATAGCAAAAGCTAAAACCTAATTATTGAGAAATTGTGAATTCCGAAGAAATAAATAATAAAAGAATTATTGAATTAAAAAAACTAATCAATGATGCTAACTATGCCTATTACAATTTAGATAGTCCAAAAATTGAAGACTCATTATATGACAGTCTTTATAGAGAATTAATTGAGATAGAAAAAAGATATCCTAATTTAAAAACTTTGGATAGTCCAACTAATAGATTGGGAGGAAAAGTATCCCAAGGATTTAAAAAAGTATTTCATTCGATTCCTCTTTATAGTTTAGATAATGCATTTAGTACCAAAGAAGTAAATGAATGGGTAACAAAAATCATTAAATTATTACCTAAAGAAATAGATAACTTTAATAAGAAAGATTTTTTAATAGCAGAATTAAAGATTGATGGAAATGCTTTAGCTTTAAAATATGAAAATGGGATATTAATCAATGCAGCAACAAGAGGAGATGGTCAAGAAGGAGAAGAGATTACAAATAATGTAAAAAGAATTAAATCTATCCCTTTAAAATTAAGAATAAATAATCCCCCGGAATTATTAGAAATAAGAGGAGAAGCATTTATTTCAAAAAGCACTTTTAACTCAATTAATAAGTACAGAGAAACTAAAAACGAACAATTATTCGCTAATACAAGAAATGCATGTGCTGGCTCTCTTAGACAATTAGATCCAAAAATAGTAGCAGATAGAAATCTTGACTTCTTTGCTTATCAAGTGCACTTTCCAGAGAATTCAGATTTAAATAATAGATATATAAATCAATATTCAAGACTTAATTTTTTAAAAGATTGCGGATTTAAGACAAATTTAAATTCAAAAATAATAAATGACATAGAAGAACTTGAAAAATATTATAAATTTTGGGAAGAAGAAAGAAAAAAAATTAATTTCGATACTGATGGAATTGTTCTAAAAATCAATGATATAAAGAAACAAAAGATTTTAGGATTTACTCAAAAAGCACCAAGATGGGCAATCGCATTAAAATTTCCTGCTGAAGAAGTTTCTACACAAATTAAAAATCTAAATTTCCAAGTTGGTAGATCTGGAGCAATCACTCCCGTTGCAAATTTTGATGAAGTTAAATTAGCAGGTACAAAAGTTTCAAGAGCAACTCTACATAATATTGAAAGATTTGATTACTTAGATATTCATGAATTAGATACTATTGTTGTGAGGAAAGCAGGAGAAATAATTCCAGAAGTTGTAAGAGTGATTAAGGAATTAAGAATTGATAATTCAAAAAAATTTATATTCCCAAATAATTGTCCTTCTTGCAGAAGCATTCTAGTAAGAAACTCTGAAGAAGCTGCTGTAAAATGCATAAACAAAAATTGCGAAGCCAAATTAGCTGGATTAATTAAACATTGGGTTAGTAAAAGCGCGATGAATATAGAAGGCTTAGGAGGAAAAATTATTGAACAGCTTCTTGAAGCTAAATTAATTAATAATATCTCTGATTTATATACTCTCAATCATGAAAAATTAATAACACTTGAAAGGATGGGAAATAAATCAATCCTAAATCTTTTAAAAAGCATCAAAGATTCAAAAGATCAAAAATGGAATAAAAAATTATATGCACTTGGCATAAATCACATTGGACAAGTGACAGCTAAAAATCTATCTTTACAATTTAAAAACATAGAAGATTTAAAAGAAGCAAGTTTAAATTCTCAGGCAGAGATTATGAGCATCAACGGAATTGGTGAAGAAATAATTTCTTCATTAAAGAATTGGTTTTTAGAAAAAGATAATTTAGATTTAATATCTAATCTCAAAAACCAAGGAGTATTTTTTTCCAATGCAAATGATAAAAATCAATCCAAACAAGAAATTAATAGAAATATTAATAAAAAAATATTTGTCATTACTGGCACCATGGAAAAATTTTCAAGGGAAACTTTAATTGAAAAGATTGAAGAGCATGGTGGCCTAGTAAAAAATTCAATAAGTAGAAAAATTGATTATTTAATTGCAGGAGATAAAGCTGGAAGCAAATTAGATAAAGCAATTGAAATAGGGATTAATATATTAAGAGAAAAAGATATTATTGATTTATTAAATTACAATTAGTATTATGTCCGAAAAAAAAATCTATAAATTTATAAAAAGTCCTTGTGGACAAATGAAATTCGAAAAATTATCATTAAATAAGACAATTTATGGAAGATTAAGATTATTTTGGTTTATATTTTTTGCAACAATTAGAGATATTAATTTCAAAAATTAATCTTCATTTGATATCTGAATAACTTCATTTGCATATTTAGTTAAAAAATAAATTACCAAAATTGTTGAAAAGACACTAACTAAAGTTGTAATTAAATTATTATTTAATTGCACATTATTTATATCCTTTAAATCATTCACAATAGATCCCAAGGAACAATAAAGAAATGTTCCTGGTAATATAAATAATAAACTGATCGAGAAATCTTTAAAACTTACTTTGTTTAAACCATAAAAATAATTAAGGATACTAAAAGGAAAAAGCGGAGATAGTCTAGTTAATATAATCAATTTTAAACCTCCTTTCTGAACAATTTTTTCTAATAATGATAATTTTGAAAATTTAGATAAAGCTTGAGATATTTTTTTTGAGAATATATTTTTTGCTAATAAGAAAGAAATTGAAGCCCCTAAAAAAGCGCTAATAAATACAATCAAAGTTCCATAATATAGGCCATATAAATAACCAGCTGCTAATGAGAGCCAAGAAGCAGGAAGTATAAGTAAAGCTACAAGAATATAAATAAAAATGAAAAATAATATACCTATTCCTGAATCTAAATGGATAAGAAAATCTAAAATGATGTCAATAGAAAACATTAATTTAAAATTTCAAGTTTTTTTGATATAGATATCAATTTAGAATTTGCTTCTTTTAATTTAATTTTGCATTCATCAACAATTACCGTTGGTGCCTTTGAAACAAAATTTTTATTTTGCAACCTATTATTTAACACTTTGATTTCTTCCTTAACTTTAGACTGATCTTTCAAAATTTTTTCTCTTAATGAATTAAAATTAATTAATCCCTCAAAAGGCAAATAGACCTCTATATCCCCTACAATTCCTGAAAAAGATTTAATAAAATCTCTCTTATTGGATTGACTATCTTTTATATGAAGCTCTGAAGACTTTGTTAAACATTTAATATCTTTACTCAAATGATGAATAAATTTTAATAATTTACTATTATCTGAAACTAAATATACTGCGATTTCTTGAGAAGGTTTTAAACCCAACTCTGCTCTAAGATTTCTGATTAATCTGATAATTTGAAATATTCTTTCAAAAGTTTGTTCGAGATGATCATCAAAATATATATCTAGAGTATTAGGCCATCTCTGAAGGGATAATAATGAATCTTCTGAATATCGATTAAGAGCATGCCATAGTTCTTCTGTCACATGTGGCATGAAAGGATTCATCATAATTAAAATTTCATTCAAAATTTCCTTTAAAATAGTTTCAGAAATTATTCTGTTCTCATACATGGAATCATTAAATCTTAATTTCAAAAACTCTAAATACCAATCACAAAAATCATTCCAGGCAAATTCATAAATTAATTTTGCTGCTTCACCTAATTTATAGTCATTCAAAAATTCTGATAATTTTTTCTTGGTCTTATTTAATTTTGATAATATCCATTTATCTGTTAACTCGAGATCATCTTTTTTATATATCGAATTTGTAGATAACATATCTGAAGAGCAATTCATTAATACAAACTTAGTAGCATTCCAAAGCTTATTTGCAAAATTTCTTGAAGCCTCAACAGTTGAAGATGATTTCTTTTTTCTATCATAATCAAGCCTAATATCTTGCCCCGCTCCAGCGACCTCACGTACCAAAGCAAATCTTAAAGCATCAGATCCATAACTATTAATCAAAAGAAGTGGATCAATACCATTACCTGCACTTTTACTCATTTTTTTATTATTTTCATCTCTTACCAAACCATGAATATAAACATCACTAAATGGAATCTTTTCTGTCAAAATATTGCCCATCATAGTCATTCTGGCTACCCAAAAGAAAATGATATCAAAACCAGTTACTAAGACACTATTTGGATACCATTTTTTAAAATCTTTATTCTTTTCATTAGGCCAACCCAAAGTTGAAAAAGGCCATAAACCACTTGAGAACCAAGTATCTAATACATCTTTATCTCTTACTATTTTTATCTTTTCACCAAACTGTTCTTTAGCAAGCTTTAATGCTTCATGCTCATTACGAGCAATTATGTAAGGAGTATTTTGATTTATTGATTGATCAGATTGACTTAAAACATACCATGCAGGTATTCTATGGCCCCACCATAATTGTCTACTAATACACCAATCATTTATATTTAAAAGCCAATCTTTATAAACTTTTTGCCACCTTTTAGGAATAAAATTTGGCTTTTCAAATTTATTCTGCTCTAAACATCCGAGTGAGAGACTTTCCATCTTAAGGAACCATTGTGTGGATAAAAGTGGTTCAATTGGAACTTTACCTCTTTCAGAAAAAGGAACAGTATGTTTATAATTTTCAATTTTAATTAATAGTCCAATTTCTTCTAAACTTCTAATAACTTTTTCTCTAGCAACAAACCTTTCAAGGTTTTGAAATTCACCGGCATTTTCATTTAATGTTCCATCCTTATTCATAATATTAATCTGTTCTAAATTATTTCTTTTCCCAATTGCAAAATCATTTGGATCATGTGCTGGTGTAACTTTCACACATCCTGTCCCAAATTCCATGTCTACGTGCAAATCACCTATAACAGGAATATCCCTATTAACAAATGGCACTCTTACTTTCATTCCGATAAATTTTTTATACCTTTTATCATTAGGATTTACTGCCAGTGCGGTATCACCAAGTAAAGTCTCTGGTCTAGTAGTTGCAACTTCAAGATAAGTTGTCAAAGTTTGACCTTTTTTGTTTATCAAAGGATATTTAAAATGCCATAATTTTCCTTCCACCTCTCTCATCTCTACTTCAAGATCACTTACTGCAGACTGCGAAGCAGGGCACCAATTAACTAGATATTCACCTCTATAAATCAGACCCTTATTATGCAAAATAATAAATGCTTCAACAACTGCTTTATTAAGTTTTTGATCAAGAGTAAAGCACTCTCTACCCCAATCAACAGAATATCCCAAACTTTTAAGTTGTGAAATAATTTTTCCACCACTTTCATTTTTCCACCTCCATGTTTTTTCAAGAAATTCTTCTCTGCCTATATCTTCCTTAACTAATCCCTCTTTTTTAATTTGTTTTTCCACAATGGTTTGAACTGCAATTGAAGCATGATCCGTACCTGGAAGGCATAATACATTTTTCCCAGATAGTCTTTGGAATCTAACTATGACATCTATAAGTGCAGTATTAAATGCATGACCCATATGTAGTGAACCAGTTACATTCGGAGGAGGAATTACAATACAGAAAGGTTCTCCTTCTTTTTCGACATTTGCATTAAAAGCATTCAATTCTTGCCATTTCCTTTGCCATTTTTTTTCTACTTCTAATGGAGAGTAAACTTTTAAATTAAAATCATCATTTAATTTATTCATTTTTGAATTACTTTTAAAGTATTAATTATTATTTTATATTGATCCATGCAAATAAATTTGAAAAATCTAGAATAAAAGTTTAAAACCAGACCCACATGAACATCTAGTAGCATTTTCTGGTGTAGATATTAAAAAACCACCTCCACTTAAATCGCTGTAATAATCTAAAGTAAGGCCTTTAAAAAGAGAAAATTTATTCGAATTTGCAAATAGGGTTACTCCAGCTGTTCTAGATATGGGAGAGCCATTACACGTTCCAGGTCTTAACTGTATATGCAACCAGTCTTCATCTTTGAAATCATGAATTAGATCTATAAACATTTCTCCAGGTGTACCAGCAAAAGCAGCTTGCCGAGATAGTTCTAAAGCGGCTGATTGAGTAATTGTAAGATTTACAATCTCAGGCATATAATTTTTATTTATGAATGGGCGATCCAGGGTTCGAACCAGGGACATCCTGCTTGTAAGGCAGGCGCTCTACCGCTGAGCTAATCGCCCTTAATAATTTATTCTAATAGATCAAGTCAAAATTTTTATATATAATTTTCAAATATTTCATGAATAAGGCAAAATTGAATTAATTTAGAAATTATGAAAATGAATTTCAAGAATAATAAAGAAAGTAAAAACAAGATTCAAAATAATGCTGAAGCAATAAAAAATTTTGAGGAATTAATAAATAATATTCAAATTCTTAGAAATAAAAATCATGGATGTCCATGGCAAAATGCTCAAACTCATGAATCTCTTGTACCATATTTATTGGAAGAAAGTTATGAGTTTATAAACTCTATTGAACAGAATGACACAGAAAATATGAAAGAAGAATTAGGAGATATATTACTTCAAGTCATGTTACATGCTGAGATAAAAAATGAAAATAAGTACTTTGGGATTAATGATATTATTCACCAATTAAATAATAAAATTAAATCTAGACATCCATATGTATTTACGAAAAGAAAAAAAATTTCAATTAAAGAAGCCAAAAAAATT
>MDTA01042808.1_pt1 | contig 10715 bp, 10 predicted proteins | sample 811151 | NCBI WGS metagenome assembly MDTA01 (sample SAMN05326648, study PRJNA326480) | marine metagenome | isolation source: seawater | place: Indian Ocean: South | collected 2010 | reverse complement strand
TCTGTAAACAGTTGGAGTATCACCTGTTTCAACCCAAACCGCTCTCATGTACATATAGTGAATGAATGCTATACCAGTTACTAATCCAGCTACGTTTACTGATTTTCTCCATACAACGCTTACATTTGCTTGTTCCATAAAGAAAAATGCTGTAGCTGCCAACATACCCATTGAAATTAACCAGAATGATATTCCAACGAAATCATCCGTGGCTAAAAAGGCTGTTGCCGCATTAGCTGCTGTAGTTACTCCAATAAGAGCAAAGATAGCTAAAGCTAACGTTTTTAGTGTTTTCATAAAAAACTCCCTCTTTAGTTAGTTTTTTTAGTTTATATAAACTACGGTAATTATTACATATTACCAAAGTTAAGGGGTTAATTATCAAATCTATGAAGCTAATAGAAGAGTTTTTTACCTCTATTTTGTGTTGATTTTATTGACTTTTTGAAATTAAATGCAACTTAATACTAATTTTTTAAGTAAAATCGCAATTATTTGAGTCATGACAATAGGTAACAAATTACAAGCAATTTACGACAAATCTATATCGAATCCAGAGGAGTTTTGGAGAGAGGTTTCAGAGGATATTTTTTGGTTTAAGAAACCTACAAAGATTTTAAATAAATCAAATCCACCATTTTATAGATGGTATGAGGATGGAGAGACAAATACATGTTATAATGCTCTAGATCTACACATTGAAAACGGATTGGGTGATAAAACTGCATTAATTTACGATAGTCCAATCACTGGTAAAAAATCAAAGTTTAGTTTTAATACTCTTAGACAAAAAGTATCTAAATTTGCTGGGGGATTGGTCAATCAAGGAATTAAAAAAGGTGACAGAGTTGTAATTTACATGCCGATGGTGCCTGAGGCTGTAGTTGCGATGTTAGCATGTGGAAGAATAGGTGCAATTCATTCCGTGGTGTTTGGTGGGTTTGCGTCTAATGAGTTAGCAAGTAGAATCGATGATAGTAAAGCAAAGCTGTTAATCACTGCATCATGTGGATTCGAGCCTGGAAGGACGGTTGAGTATAGACCTTTGGTTGATGGAGCGCTCAAGCTTACTAAACATAAGCTTGAAAGAGTTATATTTTTTCAAAGAGACGGTCATGAAATAAATTTAAACTCTCCTTTTGAGATAAGCTGGGAGGAAAGTTTAGCAGGTGCAAAGGAAACTGAATGTGTTCCAATGAATTCAAATGATTATGCTTACATACTTTATACATCAGGCACAACTGGTGTTCCAAAAGGAATCGTTAGAGATATCGGTGGTCATATTGTTGCTTTAAAGTGGACAATGAAAAACATTTATAATGTAGACCAAAATGATGTTTGGTGGTCTGCTAGTGATATTGGATGGATTGTTGGTCATTCGTATATTGTTTATGCTCCGTTATTTAAAGGCTGCACAACTTTATTATTTGAGGGAAAGCCTGTTGGAACTCCAGACGCTGGAGTGTTTTGGAGAATAATATCAGATTACAAAATAAAATCTTTGTTTACTGCACCTACTGCGTTTAGAGCAATTAAAAAAGAAGACCCAGAGGGAAAATTTTTTTCTAAGTATGATCTTAGTTCTTTTGAATCTTTATTCTTAGCTGGAGAAAGAGCAGATCCAGATACGATTAAATGGGCTGAGAATTTATTAAAAGTTCCAGTAATAGATCATTGGTGGCAGACTGAAACAAGTTGGGCAATTAGCTCAAATTGCACTGGAATAGAAATGATGAAAACTAAGTATGGTTCTGCATGTAAAGCAGTGCCAGGATATGATGTAAAAATTATTAAACCAGACAAAACGATTGCAAAACCAAATGAGATGGGTGATATCGTTGTTAAACTTCCGCTCCCCCCAGGAACCTTTCCTACCCTTTGGAACGCAGACAAAAGATATAAAGAAAATTACATGTCTAACTATGATGGATATTACCAAACCTATGACGCAGGCCACATTGATGAGGACGGATACATTTGGATTATGTCGAGAACAGATGACATAATTAATGTTGCTGGTCATAGGTTGTCGACGGGCGCAATTGAAGAAGTTTTATCTGAACATCAATCAGTTGCTGAATGTGCAGTAGTCGGAATAGCTGATAAACTAAAAGGCCAGCTACCTATTGGACTTTTGACTCTCAAAGCTGGAGTTGCGCAAGATAATGAGTCGATTTCTAAAGAATGTATTCAAATGGTGAGAGATAAAATTGGACCTGTTGCAGCTTTCAAAATAGCAATTGTTGTAAAGCGACTTCCAAAAACGAGATCTGGAAAAATCCTTAGAGGAACTGTTAGAAAAATTGCTGATAAAGAAGATTATAAAATGCCTGCAACAATTGATGATCCAGCTATTTTAAATGAAATTAAAGAAGATTTAATAAAGAATAATATATTAAAATAATTTTAGTGGGCAAATTAAAAGCATCAATATTAGTTTCAAATCATAACAATGAATTGTTTTTGAATGAATGTATTGACTCTATTCGAAAGCAATCATTCAAAAATTATGAAATAATTTTTATTGATGATAATTCATCAGACAATTCAATCTCAATTGCAAAAAAAAATGATATAGAAAAAATAATTTCCAAAACTGAAACTACTAAAGTGGGCTCTTTTAATCAAATGGACAATTTCTATAAAGGTTTTGAGTTATCAGTGGGTGATATTATCTTTTTTCTTGATAGTGACGACTATTTTCATACAAATAAATTAGAAAGTGTGGTTCAATTTTTTGATGAAAACCCAACTATGAATATTGTATTTGATTTACCTATTATTACAAAAAACAAAATAGATAAAAATATCAAGTTTAAAAAGAAGATCTTTGAAACATATTGGCCTTATATTCATCCACAAAGTTGCATATCAATTAAAAAAGAAACTTTTCAAAAGATGTACAACAAAATTTCTAATGAAAGATTAAAGCAGTTTCACGATGCATGGATGGATTTTAGAATTTGTATTTATTCAAAATATACCCTAAATGAATTTAATATACTAAAAAAAAATCTTACTTTTTATAGGCAAGGTCATTCAAACTATTCATCAAAATACAAATTCTTAAATAAAAATTGGTGGAGGAGAAGACTGAACTGTCATGATTACGTCAAAGAGTACTTTGATTTAAACAATATAAATTACAAAAAAAACTACGATTATTTTATTACAAAAGGAATTAACAATATTTTATAATTATTTAAAAATAAGTGGTTTTCCAAAAACCTCATTTATTATTTTGCCCTCTCTTACGATTATGTTTCCATTTACAATTGTAGCCACAGGTGAACCTTTGAATTTTTCGTTATTAAATGGAGACCATTTACATTTGCTTTGAATATCCTCGTTTTTAATTGTTATTTCTTTTTTTAAATCAACAACGGTAAAGTCAGCATCAAATCCCTCCTTAATAAAACCTTTGTTCTGAATTCCAAATATTTTTACCGGGTTTTCACAAATAAAATTGATGAGCTGATTTAATTTAAGTTTTCCATTATTAATATGATTTAACATTACTGGTAGTAATGTTTGTACTCCAGGCATTCCTGAGGGGGTCTCTGGATAGTCTTTTTCTTTATCTTCTTTTAAATGTGGCGCGTGGTCTGAACCGATAGTATCATTCAAATTGTTTCTAATAGCATACCATAGTCTATCGTAATGATTTTTATCTCTTATCGGTGGATTCATTTGAGCATAACTACCTAGTTTGTCGTAACAATCTGGAGCGTAAAGAGTTAAGTGCTGAGGTGTTATCTCAAAAGTAATGATACCTTTATTTTGGGATAAAAAATCTACTTCCTCTTTTGTTGTAACATGTAATATGTGAGCTCTTTTATTTAATCTTTTAGCAATTTTAACAATTCTTCTTGTAGAAGAAATTGCAACTTCTTCATTTCTCCAAACTGGATGTGATTTTACATTTCCTTTTTCTATCAATTTTTTTCTTAATTTCAAAATTTCTTCATCCTCAGAGTGAACTGAAACTATTTTTGATGTATTTTCAAAAACTTTTTGAATATCTTCTTCTTTGTCGACTAAAAGGGTACCTGTTGAGGATCCAGCAAATAATTTTACTCCACAACAACCCTCTAAAGATTTTAATTTTTTTAGCTCATCGTGGTTATTTGGTGTTGCGCCAAAATAAAATGCAAAATTGCATAACATACTCCTTTTTCCAATTTCAATTTTATTTTTAAATTCTTTTTCGTTTGTAGTTGGAGGGTTTGTATTAGGCATTTCAAAAACTGAGGTGATTCCTCCGACAACTGCGGCTTTACTTCCCGAGTTGAGGTCTTCTGAGTCTGTAGATCCTGGCTCACGAAAATGTACTTGAGTATCTATACAACCCGGCAAAATTGTTAGATTATTTGCGTCAAAAGTTTCTTTTCCATCTTCATCTAATTGGCCAATTTTAGCAATTTTTCCGTTTTTAATCCCTATATCAGTTTTTTTTAATGATGATTCAATGTAGCAAGAACCATTTTTTAATATTAAATCTAACATTATTGTAAAAAGTAATTATATGGTATCCTGAATATTTCAATTATGAAATCAAATCAAGTTTATATTTTAGACGATAGAGGGATTCTGTTTATACACGGTAAAGATGCAGAAGAATTTTTACAAAATTTAATTACAAATGATATTAGGAAAGTTACAACTAATAGTACTTGCTATGCATCACTACTGAGCCCTCAAGGTAAGTATCTTTATGATTTTTTGATCATTAAACATAAAAACGGATTTATTTTAGATTGTGACAAATCACAAAGTGAAAATTTGTTTAATCAATTATCAAGTTACAAATTAAGGTCAAAAATAGAAATACTCAATTTAACTAATGAATTTGTAGTTGCTGCTTTTTCTTATGAAAAGTACATGTCTTTTGAAGATGCAAAAGATGAACTAGGTTTTACATTTAAATATAGAGAAGATCCCATATTTCTAGATCCAAGAAATAAAAAACTTGGAGCTAGATTAATAATAAACTTAGAAAAACTTTATTTATCATTAAAAAAACTTAATCTTACTTCATCAAATAAAGATGATTATTATAAAAATAGTTCTAAACTAGGCGTGCCTCAAAGTTTTAATAATAAACTTCAATTAAAATTATTTGGGATCGAATTTAATTTAGAGGAGTTAAATGGTTTAGATTTTAAAAAGGGTTGTTATATTGGTCAGGAAAATACTTCTAGAATTAAAAATAAAAATAAGCTAAATAAAAGACTTCTACCACTTAAGGTGTTAAGTGGAAATCTTAATGAAGGTGATCCAATAATTAAAGATAGTATAGAAATTGGAAAAATATTAATCAATGGAAAACAAAGTTATGGTTTGATAAAGTTTACTGATAAAAAATTTGATTTTGATTTTAAATTTCAAAGTGGTTCGTCAAGTCTAATGGTTGTTAAGCCAGAATGGATCAAATTTTAATCTCACTGAAATTATTCCTCAATTACTTTTTTTTTCGCTTTTCTGTATTCTTCTTTCGTAAGCTCACCATTATCATACATTTCTCTCAATATCTTAAGTTGATAAACTACACTTTCCATATTTTTTTTCTCAATATTTGTTTTTATAATTTCAGTCCTTTTACAATTGTTTTTTTTCATAAGCTTTAATAGATGAAATGTTCTATCATTGGCAGCAGAAATAGCTTTATCAGCATTATGCAGTGTAGTTGCCCAAGCAGGCCAAAAAAGAATAACTCTAGCGACATTGCCACCAGTATTTTCTCTTGCATACTCAGCTTCACTTTTTACTTTCTGAGTTTCATCTACTTGTTCCTCTAATTGATCACAATTAAGGGTTTTATCATTTGGTTGTATAATTTGAACGACTGTAGGTTTTGCACATGATGAGAGTAAAATAATTAAAAAAATGCTTAGTAATTTCAGTTTATTTAACATAACAGAATAATAGCAAAATAATTCTTATGTAGAATATGAATTTTTGATGGTGCGGCCAGAGAGACTCGAACTCTCATGGGGAAACCCCCACTTGGCCCTCAACCAAGCCTGTCTACCAGTTTCAGCATGGCCGCATTAATGCGTCAGAATAAAGGAATGACAATTATCTTTCAAGTTGATAGGCTAATTTATATGGAATTTTCAACTGAGGTAAAAAAAGCGACTGCTACAATATATGAAAAAATATCTGGAACTATTCCAGAAATTGAATGGCCTTCTTACGCTCCATATATTTACGAAATTAATAAACTTAAAAAAGAAAAAAATGCAGTTATACTAGCGCATAATTATCAAACCCCAGAAATCTATCATGGTATATCTGATTTCTCAGCTGACTCTTTAGCATTAGCTGTAGAAGCAGCAAAAACAAAAGCTGATATCATTATCATGTGCGGTGTTCATTTTATGGCCGAAACGGCAAAGCTAATGAATCCAAAAAAAAAAGTTTTGTTACCTGATATGAGGGCAGGATGTTCATTATCTTCATCTATCACAGGTGATGATGTGAGAAATTTGAAAGCAAAATATCCTGGAGTTCCTGTTGTATCTTATGTGAACACCTCGGCAGATGTAAAAGCTGAAACAGATGTATGTTGTACGTCAGCTAATGCAGTAAAAATTGTAGAGTCTCTTGGAGTAAAAAAAGTAATTTTTTTACCAGATGATTATTTGGCTAAATATGTTGCCTCTCAAACAAATGTAGAGATAATTTCATGGAAAGGAACTTGTGAAGTTCACGAAAAATTTAATGATGAGGAGATAATGGAGGTTAGAAAAAATAATCCAGGAATTAAAATCATCGCACATCCAGAGTGTCCTCCAGACGTGATAGAGGCAAGTGATTTTACGGGCTCAACAAGTGGTATGATTAAGTATGTTAAAGAAAAACAGCCAAAAAAAGTCATGATGGTTACAGAATGTTCCATGAGTGATAACGTTCAGATTGATAATCCAAAAGTTGAATTTATAAGACCTTGTAATCTTTGCCCTCACATGAAAAGAATTACTTTGCCTAAAGTTTTAGATTGTCTCAAAAATGAAAAAAATGAAATTTTAATGAACGATGAGATTATTGAAAAAGCTCGTAGGTCAGTAGAAAGAATGGCTGAGATAGGCAGATAATTTCTGTGCAAAAACTTAAATTAAGTCAGAAATTTGTAACTAAAATTTGTAAAAGTGCGCTTAAAGAGGATTTAGGTCCAGCTGGAGATATAACCTCTAATCTATTATTCTCAAAAGAAATAAAAAAATTTAAGCTAATTGCAAATCAAAAAGGTGTTTTAAGTGGTATTAGTTTATTCAAGACTTGTTTTAAAGTTTTAGATAAAACCATTAACCTTAAAATTAAAAAAAAAGATGGTTCGTCTTTTAATAAAGGTTCATTAATTGCTTTAGTAATTGGAAATCCTAAGAATATTCTTATCGCTGAAAGAACTGCTTTAAATTTTTTAAGTCATCTTTCTGGGATAGCAACTGAAACCAAAAAATATGTTAATAAAACTAAGCAATTTAAAACCAAAATTTGTTGTACTCGAAAGACCTTGCCAAATCTGAGAATGATACAAAAATATGCTTTGAAAAATGGAGGCGGAACTAATCATCGATATAATTTAAGTGATGAATTTTTGATTAAAGATAATCATATAGTATGTGATGAAATAAAAAATCTTATAGTCAATGCAAAAAAGTCAAACAAAAATAAAATTATTACAGTAGAAGTCGACAACTTAGAACAACTTGATAAAATTATTGGAATGAAGTTTGACCGTGTCCTCCTTGACAATATGAAACCTAAAACTTTAAAAAAAGCATTAAAAAAAATAAACAAAAAATATGAGACAGAAGCATCTGGAAATATAAATTTAAAGAATGTATATAGTATAGCTTCAACAAAAGTCGATCGTATATCTATTGGATCTTTGACACACAGTGTTAAAGCTATTGATTTTAAGTTAGAATTTTAAAATTTCCCAGTCTCTCATTCTACTATTATACCAAGTATTTTGTCTTTTCGCATATTGTCTTGTTTTAATAATCATAGTTTCTTTAGTATCTTTTAAATTTAATTTCCCATTTAGTTAGTTTTTAATTTCCTTATAACCAATAATTTTATTACAACTGCTATCTTTAGAAATATTTAGTTTTGTAATTTTTTTAACCTCATCTATAGCACCTGTTTTAAACATAAGATTAACTCTTTTTTCAATTCTTTTAAGCAAGCTTTTTTTCTCATAACTTAAGTAATACTTAATAAAACTCTCCTTTTTGAATGTAGGTCTTGTCTCTTTAAACCAATCATACAATGACTTTTTAGTATGTATTTTTACTTCATAAGCTCTAATACTTCTCTGACTATCGTTTGGGTCAAAATTTTTTTTAATTTTCTTATCTATTTTTTTCAAAGATTTAAAAAAATTTTTTTGTCCTAATTTTTTATGTAGTTTTCTAACTTTATTTTTAGTTTTTTTTGGTATTTTAGGTATTTCTGCTAATCCATTAAGAAGTGATTGAAAATAAAGACCAGTGCCTCCAACAAAAATGGGCGTTCTTCCTTTTTTTTGAATTTCTTTAATTTTCTTGATTGCTAATTTTAACCATTGTCCAGTAGAAAAATTTTTATTCAACTCAACAAAACCGTACAAATGATGCTTAATATCTTTTTGATCTTCTTTTAAGGGTCTTGCTGTTAAAATTTGAAAATGTTTATAAACTTGCATACTGTCAGCGTTAATTATTTCCCCACCAATTTTTTTAGCTAACTTTATTGCATATGAAGATTTACCAGAGGCTGTTGGACCGGATATTAAAATTATCCTGGACATTATTTTTGATTAGTCAAGTTTGACACCAATATATCTTCTTTGATTTTGGTTATTTATTATTGCAACCAACATTGTCTTTTCCGAAGATCGTGACACCGACTCTATTATTTTTTCAAATTGATTAATCGTTCTTATTTTTTTCTTCTGAGCTTCAACAATAATATCGTTTATTTGTAAATAATTCACTGGACTGTCAGTTTCTATACTTGTAATCACCAAGCCAGTCAAATTTTTTGGTAAATTCCGTTTTTGAATATCTTGATTGTTTAATTGTCTAACTTTAATTTTTAATTTTTCAATTTCATTTTCCTGTGTTTTAGGTTTTTCACTTACTTTAAAGTCTTCAGAAGTTTCAAGTCGACCTAATTTTATCTTTTTTAAGATTTCTTTTTTGTTTCTCCAAACTTTAACATTCACCACTTTTCCAACTTTAGTTTGAGCAACGATTTTAGGTAGCTCTTTCATTTCATTAATCTTTTTACCATCAAATTCTAGTATTATATCACCTGCAATTATTCCCCCTTTGTCTGAAGGCCCACCCTCAGCAACACTTGCAACAAGAGCTCCTCTTGGTTTACCAAGCTTTTCTACACTAGCAATTTCTTTTGTAACGTCTTGAATTCTTACGCCAAGCCAACCTCTCTTGGTTTCTCCAAATTTAATTAATTGTTCTATTACTATTTCTGCACTATTTGAAGGAATTGAAAATCCAATTCCAATATTTCCTGATTGACCTAAAATTGCTGTATTCACTCCTATAACATCTCCATCCATATTAAATAATGGACCACCTGAATTTCCTTGATTTATAGATGCGTCAGTTTGAATAAAATCCTCATAACGTGTGATTCCAATTGATCTATTTCTGGCAGAGATAATACCTGTAGTAACAGTGCCTCCTAACCCAAAAGGATTCCCTATTGCCATGACCCACTCACCAATTCTTGCAGAGTCAGAGTCACCAAATTTAACTGGTTTAAAAACTTCGTCAGACAAAATTTCTAAAACCGCAAGATCGGACAAAGGATCTGCACCTAATATTTTTGCTGAATAGTCTTTGTTATTCACTCTAATTAGAATATCTTCGGCGCCCTTAATTACGTGATTATTAGTAACAACTATTCCCTTTTTATCAATAATGAAACCTGAACCGAGAGCGCTTGCTTTTCTTTTTTGAGGAGTTCCAAATTCTTTAAACATATCTCCAAAAGGAGAACCTGGAGGAAATTCGAAAGGAAAAGGGTTAGAATTTGTTATTACGGTTTGAGTGGTTGAAATATTTACAACCGAAGGTATTAATCTTTCTGCTAAATCTGCAAATGATTTTGGTGCATCTTTGCTGAATGCATTTACATTAAAAGAAAATATCACTCCGATAACGAATAAATATAGTTTTTTCATATTGTTCCCTTACTAAACCATATAATCAAAAATCCAATGATTGCAAATACAAGACCACAAATTCTTAATTGATTTTCCTTAACAAGGTCAATTTTTTTTAACATATTTTTCATTTTTGATGGAAATAAGGCATAGAGCATGCCCTCTATAAAGAAGAATAAGCCAAGGGCGATAATTAGCTCCCTCATCAAAAACTAATTCTAGTTATTTAATTTAACTTTTCCGAAAAATTTAAAGAAATCACTATCAGGTGATAATATCAATGAAGTCTCTCCACCAATTAAGGCTTTTTCGTAGGCTTGCATAGCTCGATAAAAAGCAAAAAATTCAGGATCTTTTCCAAAGGCAGTTGCAAAAATTCTGTTTCTTTCACCGTCTCCCTCACCTTTCATAATTTGAGATTTCTTTTCTGCATCAGCTAATATTACTGTTACTTCCTTATCAGCAGTTGAAGTAATAGTTACAGCCATTTCAGCACCTTTGGCTCTAAATTCTTTAGCTTCTCTTTCTCTTTCAG
>MDTA01186393.1_pt1 | contig 10716 bp, 9 predicted proteins | sample 811151 | NCBI WGS metagenome assembly MDTA01 (sample SAMN05326648, study PRJNA326480) | marine metagenome | isolation source: seawater | place: Indian Ocean: South | collected 2010 | reverse complement strand
ATTCACGGCAGCGGAATGGTTGGCATCGGCTTTAGCCTCTTCGTCGTCGCCATCGCCAGCATGAATCTGGTCATGGATTTTGATTTTATCGATCGTGCAGCCAAGACGGGACAGCCAAAGCATATGGAGTGGTTTGGTGCCTTTGCGGTCATGGTCACCTTGTTTTGGCTTTACCTCGAGATACTCCGTCTTTTGATGAAGCTTCAATCCCGGCGTTAAATCTTGAGTGATTCTTACGACGACGAGAACCCACCCGTCGTTGACGTTGAAGCTGAACATGGCGATCCGGCTGAAGCCGGAACACCAGGGGGAGGCCCCCAGGATTCAGAGGATCCTGGGATCGGTTTCGGCGGCGAGGGCATGAAGTGGCAGGTCGTCTGGGGCCCTGGTCGTAAGTCGCAGCCTAAACGAGGCTGGCTGATTCCCACGCTCCTTATGATGCTGCTCGTTGGGCACGGTTATCGAATGGCCTGGGATGGCTCTCGCTGGTTTCATCTCTTTGATCCGAAGCAAGCCTTGCTCGGCTTCCTTTACGGCGGCATCATTTTTGGGATTTGCCATTTGGCATGGGTGCTTGTTGGGTTGTTGCCCCGAGCGCTGTCTGCGCTCGGGGGCATCACGACATTTGTCACCATACTCTGGTTGGGTTCGCAGAGTTGTGCTGCGTGCGTCTTTGGTGCTCCCGCCGGTCAACGGGGGCCGCTGGGGAGCTTTATGGGCCGATTAGGCGTCGCAGCTACCCCGGCCACGACCTCCAATGGGACTCGTTATCGTGTGGTTTCGACTGGAGCCGCATGTACGTTGGCACCGGTTGGCGGTTCCGCTGAGCAGAAGAAGATATTTCAGTTAAGGACGGGCTCGTGCAGCCAAGCGGTCGCCGTTGGTGATCAGGTCTACATCGTGTGGGTGGGTGGTCGAAAAATGCTCGTTCCCATGGGCGAGGAGGCACCCAGCGGATCGATCTACCCGATCAAAGACTAAATATTACTGGTTTTGTTCGGCGAGTTTCGCACGCACCTTTCGTCGTGCTCGCTCTCGGTTCCAGGCATAGGCGTACTCGGCACTGAGCAGGAGAATGATTGCGCTGTAAAATGTCCAAAGGACGACGACCATGATGGCGGCAAACGAGCCATAAACGGCGTTCAATTCAGCGTGTTGCAAGTAAAACTTGAAACCCACGGCGGCGAGCCACCAGAGGATGGTGAAGAGTAATCCCGCTCGCAGTGCCGGCATCCAGCCGACCTTAAAACGGGTGAGAACTTTGAGCATGATCATCACCCCGCCGATCACCATCAGTCGAGTCATCACCGTTCCCACAGGGAGTTGGTCTTGGATTTGGGCAAACCAGCTGGGTTGGTGTTTGTCGAGCAGTGGCATCGCAACGCCCAGGATCCACTCGGTGATCACGAGAAGTAAGCAGAGGCTCATAATCACCCCGCCCACGACGAGGCGACTGGTCAATGCTGCGCCCAGACCAATCGCTTTTTGACGTTGGTTCCAGATACGAGCCACGCTCAACTCAAGCCCACGAAAAACAGCTCCCCCAGTTGCGAGTAGGACGATGAAACCAGTGACGCCGATGGCGCCTCTGGCTTGAACAAGTCGCCTGAGTTCCCCGGTGAGCTCTGGCGTGACAAAGCCGTAGGACTGTAAGGGCTCAAGCAGTTTGTCCAATTGATCCAGATCGCCGTAGGTCTGACCATGGGTAAGATAACCCAATACCGAGACCATCAGCAGCAGGAACGGAATGAAGCTGAGGATGGCGTAGAAGCTAATGGCGGCGGCATTTAACCAGTCATCATTGTTGAGAAATGCCTTCACTGTTTCGACACTCAGCCGCCATTCCAGCCTCCAGTCGACCCCTTCTTTGGTGGTCCGCTTCGCTGCATTGAGGAATTCTTCTGGCGCCTTCAGGACATCGTCAATCTCCTCGGCGTCCAGGAGGGGGGACAGCGGTAGAAAATCTCGAGTGTTGGCATCTTGACCGAAACTCTGAGCTTCCCCCGGGGGGGCCTCGGGCGTTGCCCAGGGGCTCATCGGTGTCGATGCTGTATCCTCATCACGTTGAGTCGACTTCCACGGAGGACCCAAGGGTTCATCGCTCATCGGCGTCCTCGTCGACGCTTTTTACTTTGGTTTCGTCCACCATGGCTGTCCCGTTTTCGGTACCAGATGGTGATGGGGACGCCGGCAAAGTCAAAGCGTTCTCGGAGGCGATTGATCACGTAGCGGCGATAGCTGATATCCACACCCTCAGGGTGACTGGTGTGAATGACGATACTCGGCGGAGCCACCCGAACCTGAGAACCAAAAAGGAGCCGGATGGGGTTGCCTCGAAAGGAGGGAGCTTGATGCCTTCGATTTGCCTCTTGAAGGCAGTCGTTGAGTTTGGATGTCGGAATGCGTTGATAGTATCGCTCCAGCAGATCTTCGACTTCAGCCAGGAGCTTATTGACACCCTGCCCTGTGAGGGCGCTGGTGAAGAAGACAGGCGCGTAACGCATGAATTTGAGCTTGTCGTGTAATTCTTCCAAGAAGGCGCGCCGGTCTCGCTGTCCCTTCGGTTGTGCATCCCACTTGTTCAGAACGAGAATGACCGCTTTGCCTTTTTCATGGGCGAAGGCAGCGATCTTGGCATCCTGTTCGCTGACCCCTTGGGTGACGTCAATGAGATGCAGCGCAATGTCGCTGCGGTCCAACGCGCGTAGGGCCGAAACCACGCTGTAGCGCTCCAATTGTGATGAAATGCTTCGTTTACGGCGAATTCCTGCCGTGTCCACCACCGTGTAGCGCTGATTTCCCCTCTCAAAAGTTGCGTCCACTGCATCCCGAGTCGTTCCCGCCATGTCGCTGACCAAGAAACGATCTTCACCGAGGAAGTGATTGACCAGGGTGGACTTGCCGGCATTCGGCTTACCGATCACGGCCAGCTTAATCACCTCAGGAAGTGGGTAGCTTTTGGAGAATCGTTTCGCTCGAGCCGTGTCGATGGCATCGAACACCATCTCTTGTTCGTCGTCTTCTAGTTCCTCAAAGTCTTCTGGGAATTCGCTCAACCAAATGGACTCATCATCGACTGCTTCCTGGTTTGCTTCCACGACGGCCGGCGGCGGGTCGGGCAAATAGCCCATGAGTGCTTCCATCACCTCGTGGATTCCTTGCCCGTGGGCTGAAGAGATGAAGTGCGTCGCTTCGAAGCCGAGTTGAGTGAACTCCCAAGCCTGTTCTTTCGCTGTTCGAGCCTCGGTCTTGTTGACCGCAAGGACGACGGGGCGATCCGCGCGTCGAAGCAGATTGGCGACCTCCCGATCCGCGGGGTTGAGTCCCTCCCGACCGTCGACCATAAAAAGCACCACATCGGCTTCATCGATCGCCAACTGCGTCTGACGGCGCATCGCCTGGAGAATCGGATCACCGCTCGTCGGCTCCAGGCCGCCGGTATCGCAGAGGATGTACGGCTTATCTTGCCATTCGAGACTCCGAAAGATGCGGTCTCGAGTCACGCCTGGCGTGTCTTCAACAATGGAGACTCGCTCTTTCGCTAAGCGATTAAAGAGCGTCGACTTGCCTACATTGGGGCGTCCGATAATGGCAACGAGGCCCGGTATAAACTCAGACATCGTATCCCAGATCCTTTAAACGAGCGTCTTTACTGCTCCAATCAGTGGTCACCCGCACGAAGAGGTCGAGATACACTCGACAGCCAAGCAGGCGACGCAAATCTCGCCGTGAGCGCATGGCGATTCGCTTAATGACTTTGCCTCGCTCGCCCACCACGATGCGCTTTTGGCCTTCTCGCTCCACATGGACCGTCGCAATGATACTCACCATGGGGTCTTCCGGATCCTCCCGACGGGTTTCGTCGAAGTCGTCGACGGTCACTGCCACCGCATAGGGTAACTCGTCCCGCGTCTCGAGGATGGCTTTTTCTCGGATGGTCTCGGTGGTAAGGTAACGTTCGCTTCGGTCTGTCAGAAATTCGTCGGGAAACAACGGCGGGCCTGCGGGCATGCGAGCGACAATCTCTTCGAGAAGGACTTCGGTATAGTCATTGTCCTGGGCACTGATGGGGACAACACACGGTGGGTCAAAAGCCTCCTGCCAGCGAGCGATCTGGGGGAGTAGTTTTGTCTTGTCCTGCATTCGGTCCACTTTGTTGAGCGCCAAGACCCAAGGCTTCCCGGTCGCCTCGATTAACTGGTGGATCCGCTCCATGCCTTTACTTAAGGGATTGTCGGACTTGGGTTGAATCTCAGCCATCCAGAGGATGACATCTGCATCCTGGATGGCAGCTTCAGCCTGGCGCACCATGTATTTGTTGATGCCACCCTTGGCGCTGTGAAGCCCCGGGGTGTCGACGAAGCAAATTTGTCCGTTGGGGCGGTTCAGGATGCCCAAGATACGGTCTCGAGTGGTTTGGGGTTTGTGGGTTGAAATGGCGAGCTTGATCCCCATGATTTGATTGAGGAACGTCGATTTACCGGCATTTGGTCGCCCCACGATGGCGCAGTAACCTGATCGATGCGTTGTCTCATCGTTCATGCTTGTTGGCCTCCTTCAAACCAGCTTTCGATCGCGACCTTCGCCGCCACTCGCTGAGCCTCTTTAATCCCTTTTCCCTGGCCGAACACAGGTTCTTGTTGGCTCCATAGCACGATGACCCGATGCAGGGGATCGTGATCAGGTCCTTCTTTACCCACGAGCCGGTATTCGGGGGGATGCGCGTCGACAGCCTGGCACAGTTCACTGAGACGGCTCTTTGGATCGATTAAGCCGGTTTCTTCAGCTTCTCTCAGGACTGCTTCGATGGTCGTTTTCATGCTGTTGACGACGAAGTTGGCCGCCATGTCATAACCAGCTTCTAGAAAGATGAGCCCAACGAGCGCTTCGTAGAGATCCGCCTTGAGTTTTTCTGCCTTACCCGCCGCCAGCTCTTGGGCTGCCGAGGGAGCCAATCGGAGCAGTGGGACCAACTCCAGGCGCTCACTAAGCGCCACGAGCGAATCGGTCCGCACCAGGCGAGCTCGAGCCCGTGTCATCAGACCCTCGTCACCCTCTAGGCGTTCGTAAAGCAGGTGGCCGATGGCTGCACCAAGGATGGCATCGCCTAGATATTCCAGGCGCTGGTAGGTGGGGACGTCGGGCCCTGATCTCTGGTTGTAACTGGGATGAGTGATCGCAGCGAAAGCGAGTTCATGGTCGCTGATCTCGATGCCAGCGATCTCTTGCAGCCGAGTTCGGCGCTCTTCGTCGCTTAAGTGACCCACCATCTGCCTCGCTTCCATGTGACCCGCTGTATCCCACGGACCGCCTCCGCGTCACGAGGATACTCTGGATCGCCAGGAAGGAGGATCACGAGATCACCATTTTCATTGCGGGCAAAGCACGGACAGCGACAGGCCGCATCCCATGGTGCTTGTTCCATGATGTCGTTTACCGAGGAAAATGCAGACATCTCGACCAAGGTAGCGACCGTGGGTGGAGCCATATCGATTTCACCGGACTGATATCGATCCATCGCTTGTCGGACGGGCATCCAGCAACTGGTCGTCGTTTCATCACCATCGGGGACGCCCTCCTGTTGATCAGGCGCCATGGCGACAAAAAATCGAGTGTCAAAGCGGCGTTTTTCAGCTTCGGGGGTGAGCCACCAGGACCAGGGGCGTATCGCCTCGGTGGCGAGGGAGAGTTCATGGGCTTGAAGAAAGTCTCGAAAGCGTGCGGCCTGAGCCGAAATAGCACGGCGGTGGACAGGCCAATTGGACGCACTGGGCGGTAGTTCACCGGCCGGATTGGTGGCTAATAAAATACCAGCTTCCTCAAAGCATTCTCGAGCGGCTGCAACCAGGAATGGATCTGCGCCGAGGGCAGCATCTTCCGGATCGACCATACCGCCTGGAAAGACGTAAGCTCCGGGCATGAAGCTAGCGGTCGCCTTCCGGCGCAGCAGAAAGGCCTCGGGGCCCGCCGCGGACGAGCGCAACAGGACGACGGTCGCTGCCGGCTGGGGATCGGGGACCGGACCTTCAGGCTTCAGCAGCCGCAGAGTCATCGGCCCACTGGTCTCGTTCTGCAGCGCTGGTTCTCGTTGCAGTAGGCCTCAAGGGTTGGTTCCGGTTGTGGATCATCACAGATCTCGCAATCATGGGCTTCGCAAAGCAACTGTCGCAAGGTTGCTTCGGAAGCTCGACCTACAGCGGTCGTGTTGTTGTCCCCAGGGGTCTGGCCGCAAGGTCGACAGCAGGTGTTGGCGGTCAAAACGCAATCTTCATCCACATGACAACGGTCTAGGGTCTCCTCGGGGTCATACACATCGCGAGCCTCGCAATGACTGTCTCGACAGGTGGCAAAATAATGTCCTGGGATGTCTGCGGTTGGGCATTCTGGACAGCCCTCATTGCCGATACAGAGGTGAGCATCGAGGTCCTGAACTCGGGAGATATTGACACCTTGGAGGTTCTCTAATTCGGGAACGCCGCAAACTGCACAACAGGTGTTCTTGGTGACGGTACATTCTCTGGAGATGTGGCAGCGAGTGAAGGCTTCGCCTGGGGAAGGGCAGCCGCGACGGGTGCAGATGATACCCTCTTCTGTGCAACTGCAGGTGTTGCAACCGTCCTCATGGTCCCAACGTTCGCCCAGCGCTCTCCCTCCGCAGTGATCGGGACACTGCATTGCTGTACATTGGACTCGTCCTTCTTCTGTGCAGGTGCATGTATTGCAGCCATCGCCGGCCTCCCAGGTATCACCCGGGGCATGGTCGCCACAGCCGTCTCCTGGACAATGGATGCGGGTACACATGATACCGTCTTCTGTGCAGGTGCAGGTATTACAGCCATCGTCATGGGGCCAACTTTCTCCCAAACTTCGTCCTTCGCAGTTGAGCCCTGCATCGGACTCAGCGCCTGAATCCCCTGGATGATCACCCAGGTCTGTCGGCCCACTGTCCAGGAAGACACCGGTATCGATGGAGGGGAGGTCGCTGCCTGCATCTGACTCCGTTCCATTGGAGTGGGTACTGCACGCAGCCAAGAACAGCGCCGTGACGAGAAGCAGCGGCCGTTGAATCATCTTAAACTCCATTGAAAGGGCTGGGTGGGGGCGACTAGCGTCTCTCGACCTCGATACGATAACGGGTTCGTTCATTGCGCTCGGGGTGGTACAGACGAACACCATAAAAGACTTGTTGTCCGGCGCCGAGCCGGGTCTCGACGTGGCAGGTCGCCCACTCATCTTCTTCATTGGCGCTTTCGCATCGGCCGCCATCCACGTCGTAAGCCATCAAACAGAAAGCCTCGAGGTGATCCCCATTACTGCGCTCGGTAATGAATGCGTAGCGACCGGTTGAGGTCGGAGTGAACGAGAACCAATCGATATCGAAGGCGGTCAACTCACCCTCCATACCAGCGCCTGCTTGCAGGGGGCGAGCGTTCACTTCGAGGTCGCCCGGGTGATTGGGGTAATCGTCTCGGTCCTGCACGAATGAGGGGACACAAATACCTGCGTAGTGCTCGGTTCGATGATGATCGCAAGGACCCGGTGCAACGCAGTGGAGACCGTTGCATCGTTGTTCGTCTTCACATTCATCGTCCTGCTGGCAGCGTTGGTTGGTGATGCAACGCTCGTTTCCACCACCATGGCGATGGGATTCGAGACAAAACTGATCCAAGCCACAGTGGGCGGCTTCGCAAACCTCATGGGGGTAGGGGCGACAGGCGACCGTTTGGCGGCATTGCCCCCGGTCACAATATTGTTGAAAGGGGCAATCTTCGAGGACGTTACAGCGGCGCCCGACACACAAGCCCCGATCCAACTGAAGATCATGATCTAGCGACGTCCTGATCGGCTCGCAGGCTTCACCCGGCTCACATTGATCTTGGTCCCGCTGTGGATTGCACAAGCGGGCATCCTCTTGCGCATCCTGACGATTCCCGGGCTGACACATCATTTGACCCGGACCTTGCCCGTAACGCTCGCAGGAGTCTGGATCCTCACTGAAACAAGCACCGTAATGACATTGAAAGCCCCGAGGACATTGATCGTCCTCCTCGCAATGTCGTTCGCAGGGTTGCCGACGACACTCTCGGTGCATCCAGCAGCCAGCGATCCCATCATCTCTGGGCTCGCAGATTTCATCAGGGGAGCAGTGCTCATCACGGTCGCAACCATTGGTGACTCGACATCGACCCCGATCATCACAGAGAAAACCAGGTGGGCATGCGTCATTTGCCTCACAGACGGCAGGCAGGCAGATGCTCAGCTCATCTCGAAGTCCAACCCGTCCACCGTGAACCTCGTAGATGGGTTCACAAAAGCTGCCATCTTCGCACTCTCGGTCGGATTCACAAACCTGCAAAACACCTTCAACGGGAGGCCCATCACAGTGTTCTGTGGTGCAGGCGATACCCCGTTCCGTACAGGCGCATTGATTACAGCCATCCTCATGATCCCAGATTTCGCCCACCTCTCGATCGCCACATGGACGTTCGGGGCATTCTTGAGTTTGGGTGCAAGCCACCCCCTCTTCCAGGCAGGTGCAGGTGTTGCAGCCGTCTTCTGCAGTCCAGCGATCCCCCAGTGCCCTCTCACCGCAATGGGGAGCTATGGGCGTTGAAGGAGGCGCACCGGCATCGGTTTCTTCGCCCAAGGAGGGTGAAGTGGTCGCAAGGGGCTGACAGCCGAGGATAGCGACAAGGAAAATCGGTGTTAAGCGGAGCATGTGGTGCGCTTCAATACTCAAGGACAGGCTTCGATCGCCGAGCCTGAGGCTCCATCATTGCAGTCGATCGTGCCCGCTTCCGTGCACAGACAGGTTCGGCTTGTTAGCCAATCCGGATGGGCTTGTGGCAGAAGAAAAAGATCGCTCCAGCCTGCTTCCGTACCTGAACTGATGACGCTCATCCGCAATTCAGAGTCACGGGTACGAGGCAGGTAGTCGTTGAGATCGAGGACGCCGGGCGCCCAGGCGGGAGCAACCGCCGTAAGCGGTGAGGGAGCGCAATTGGAGAGACAACTCACGCCGGTGATTTCGTCGATCACTTCGTCTTCCTCATCCCGATCTTGAAGCACGTCGCTGCCCCCCATCACGCCTTTGAGGAAGCGTTCTCTGCACCGGCCCGAGACGCAGGTTTCGTCGGAACCACAGTCTCCACGGCGTTGGCAGTCTCCCGTATCCCAGGGACGTAAGCCTTCGAGGAGCAGTCGGCCCTCGACGGCGACGGGAGCCTCGCCCCGCCAGTCGCCCGCGACCGGTAGCGGTTGTCCGTTGGTACCCCGGATACAGACTTTGACATCCCGGGCAAGGTTGGGGGTGTTTTCACCCAGTCGAAGATCTTCTCTTCTGCTGTTGGCCAGATCGGCAAGTGGGGCTCGATCTTGGCCTGGAAGCAGATGCACACTCCGTGTCCAGATCAGATCGATGCACGCCTCTTGAGGCAATGAGGCGGCACCATCCGATCCTAAAACAGCCCAGGATCGTGTATTCGCCAAAGCCTGTCTACAGGGGCCTTCCACCTCGGGATCGTAGCTCGCCAACTCCGCTCGGACGAGTCCGGGACGGTTCTCTGCACCCAGTCGAGCGGTGAAACTCATGCTGGCTTCTGCGCCATTGAGATTGACCAGCACTGCAGGATTGTCACCCCAGCGCCCCCAACGGCTGGCGAACTCCATCTGATTCAGGCTGGCATTTTCATGCCCCGACCCATCCAGATTGTAGAACTGGAGCACGAGGGCGATCATCACTTGCTCATCGGCCTCCCGCTGATGGGGAATTTTCAAAGTGATGTTGACGACGTCGCCGTTGGTGACCCCGGGACGGTCGTTGCCATCGCGGACTTCAAGGACCGTGAAGGCAGCAAATTCGGTGCAGTTGCAGGTTCCCGCATCGCAGGTGGCGGGGCCTCCACAAACATCGGGGGTCCGGCAGCCTTCCAAGCAGCGTCCGCTGGCATTGTTACAGCGTCCATTTTGGCAGACTCCACCGCCGAGGCAGTCGGCATCGTCATCGCAGACCCCATCACAGAATTCGTTGCGGGCACAGTCCGTGTGGCTTTGGCAGGGATCACGACATTCATTAGCGGCCGTGCAGTGTTGCCCTGCCTGGCATTGATCATCGGTTCGGCAGCCGCGGGCGCAACTGTTGTCTCCTCGGCAGATCATCCCATCGCCGCATTGCTCGTCACTCCGGCAGCCACCGATGCAGGCGAGTCCTTCGCAGATCTCGTTGGCTTCACACTGGTCATCGGTGTGGCAGCCACGCTGGCAACGCCCGTCTTCGCAAATTTTGCCACTGGGGCAGGCTTCATCACCAACACAGCGACAGCGGCCTCGATTATCGAGTTCTTCGCCCGGCAGACAGAGACGCTGGTTTGAGCCAGCATCTTCGGTGGTTGTGGTGCTGCCCCCATCGGAGCAAGCGGTTCCCAGCAAAACCAGGAGGAAGGGAAGGGAGAGGATGGATCCAAGGTGTCTGCGCATGGCTTGTTGCATCCTTTCATCGGACGTTTATCTAATCACCCGTTTACGAATTTCTTTCGCTTAAAGTCACGTGTTCACACTTAATTGGTCTCAAGTTGGATCGAGAGTTCATAGGAGCCGACCACGTTACCCAAGCCCCGGACGCTGAGGATATAGCTATTGCCGGCAACACCATTGAATGTGAAGCCACAGCGATTCGGTAGCCCCCCATTCCCAGTCTCACAGGAGTTCAGTGTGACT
>MDTA01069890.1_pt1 | contig 10716 bp, 12 predicted proteins | sample 811151 | NCBI WGS metagenome assembly MDTA01 (sample SAMN05326648, study PRJNA326480) | marine metagenome | isolation source: seawater | place: Indian Ocean: South | collected 2010 | reverse complement strand
TTTTTCAACATATTAATATCAAAAAAAGAAAAAATTAGATCACTTAATTTTCTATCAGTATTTTCAATATATAATTGATTGTTTTTTTTATTATAACTAATTGTTTTAAGACTATCAGTAATAATGATTTTTTCTGAAAGTTCTAATCTATATTTTTGATTATTATCTGTATAGATTTTCAGAAATGCATCGTCATTAATATTTGCATTAATTTCATAAAAATTATTATTTACATTAATATTATGTTCATACCATTTTTCATAACATTCCAATGAAAAAAGAAAATTTATTAAAAAAAATAAATATAAATTTTTAACCAAAAATTTCATCTAAATAAGATAAATCTACTAGGACTTCCCTTGCTTTACTTCCACTGTATCCACTTATAATACCCAAAGATTCAAGTTCATCAATTAATCTACCTGCTCTGCTATAGCCAATTCTAAATTTTCTTTGCAACATAGAAACTGACGCTTGCTGATGTTCAATAACAAGCCTAGCTGCATCTTGTAATAATTCATCTTGATCTTCTAATTGAAAGTCTATATCTTGTTTTTTCTGCTGTGATTCTGGTAATTTTATTTCATCAGGTCTAGGTTGTGATAAAATATGTTTCATTACTTTCTCTATTTCGTCTAATGTAACATAAGCATTATGAACTCTCAAAGGTGAACTACTACCAGGTAAAAGAAAAAGCATATCACCTCTTCCAAGTAATTTTTCTGCTCCCATCTGATCTAAAATAGTTCTTGAATCTATTTTTGATGAAACTAAAAATGAAATTCTGCTTGGAAAATTAGATTTAATCAGGCCAGTTATAACATCGACTGATGGCCTTTGGGTTGCTACTACTAAATGAATACCAACAGCTCTTGCTTTCTGAGCTAATCGAGTAATTGGTTCTTCTATTGCTCTACCTGACGTCATCATCAAATCAGCTAATTCATCAATTAAAACAACAATATAAGGTATATTTTCTAAACTCTTATCATTTTTACTTTTGATATGATATTCTTGGATATTTCTAACTCTAGCATCAGAAAAAACTTGGAATCTTCTTTCCATTTCGTTTATTGCTGAACTTAAAGCTGAAACTGAATTTTCAGCTGTAGTCATAACATATTCATCTAAGTTTGATGCTGTTATTAAATGATAACCAACTAGAGATTTATAAGTTGATAACTCAATTTTCTTAGGATCTATTAAAATAAATTTAACTTCATCCGGCTTTGCCTTATATAATATTGAAAGAATTATTGTATTGATACAAACTGACTTTCCAGCACCAGTTGCACCTGCTATTAATAAATGAGGCATTTTACATAAATCAAAAGTATATGCATCACCAGAAGTTGTTTTTCCTAAAGCAATTGTTAATTTTGATTCGCTTTCGATATATCGTGTTGATGTCAAAATACTTCTTAAATAAACAATATCAGAATTTTCATTTGGTAATTCAATTCCTACTGCTCTTGACCCAGGGATTGGAGCTATAATTCTTACTTTTTCAGCTTTCATATAACGTGCTATATCATCAGATAAATTTGTAAATTTATTTACACGCACACCCTCAGCAGGGACAACCTTAAATAAGGATATTATAGGGCCTGGAGAAATTTGAACCACTTCACCAACAACTCCAAATGTTTTCAAAGCATATTCAAGCTCTTTGCCTTTTTCTCTTAATTGATCTTCACTTTGCTTAGCAACTTCAATAGGATTATTTAAATAATCTATCTTAGGTAATTTATAGTCAAAATATTTAGTGTTTTGTTTTTGATGTTTATCTATATCTCCAAATTCAATTTGCTCTTCTTCTTCAATTAACATCTCATCTTCAACTAATTCCTCAGTTTCAGAACTTTCAACATTATCAATTTCAATATTATTTGATGAGGAATCATCATCAATAAGATTATTTTTTTCCATAAAATCATCTTTAGAAAAATTATTTTCTTCTTCTAAATCATTTTCTGTAATGGAATTATCTTGTTCATCTAAAAATCTTTCTTTTATATCTGTTTCAATAAAATTATCACAATCTTCTTTATGAGCTTTATTATTTCTTATCTTTTTTATTGAATTTAAAATATAGATAAAGCCAGTTTTTGTTCCATTAAAAATAAAATTAAAGAAAAGACTAATTTTATTAAATAAATCATTAAAAGAAATCTTGAAAAATGATGTTAATAAAATTAGTATATATAAAAGCAAGAAAAATGTTATACCAATAAAGCCTAAAAAATGCCTTAAATATATAAATAAACTAAAACCTACAAGTCCAGATTGATTATACAAATAAGAATTTTCAGTAAAATTTGATATACCAGGAGCAGGATCTCCTAAACTTGCATAATAGGAAATACACAAACTAATCCAAAGTCCAAACAAAAATATATATAAAATTAAATTACTATTTTTTTTAATAGATTTATTTCTAAAAACATTAATACCTATTATAAAAAAAATTACAGGAAAAACAATACTAGGATAACCTAATATATAAAACAAATAATATGAAAGATAGACGCCAGTTATCCCTAGGGGATTATTAACTTTAAACTCTGTAGTATTTTGAATTGTAGTATCAGAAAAATCATGCCCAAATAAGCTAACCATTGACATAATTGATAAAAAAATCAATATTATTCCAAAAATTTCTTTCTGTCTTTTATTCAACTTCATTAATCGTGCAATGAATATTTACTAATAAATGGAGGCTTAACAATTGTACCTTTATACTTTTTATTCCTTAAATCAATGAAGATATCTTTATCGATTAAATTTGCATTAACATAGCCTAATCCTATACCATAATTAAGACCTATAGAAAATGTCCCACTTGTTACAATACCACACTCATTTAAATCATTATCATAAATAATATAACCTTTTCTAGGGATACATCTATCTATCATTTTAAAACAAACTAACTTCTGTGAAATATCCTTACTTAAAAATTTATTTCCAATAAAATCTGTTTTATTAAGATTACAAACCCATTTCAAACCAGCTTCTAATGGATTTCTATCCTCATTAATATCATTACCATATAAACAATATTTCATCTCCATCCTCAATATATCTCTTACAGCGAGACCACAAGGTTCAACTTTGGATTGAATGAGTCTAATCCATATATTAATAATAGTTCGATGATTACCTAAAATTTCAAATCCTAGTTCTCCTGTGTAGCCTGTTCTACTCAATAAAACCTCATCAGATTCGTAAACAAAATTTTTATGCTTATAAAAATTTAATTTTATTTTTTCTCCAAAAATTTCTTCTAATATTTCTCTACTCTTAGGACCTTGAACTGCAATTAAAGAATGATCGGAAGTTTCATTAATTATATTCAGTTCATCTAATTTAAATTCTAATAACCAATTATATATTTTTTCACTATTTGAAGCATTAACAATTAATAAAAATTCAACATTATCTAACATATAAACAATTATATCGTCTTTAATACCACCATCTTTATTACATATTAGATTATATTGTGCATCTCCAATTATCAATTTATCAATATCATTTGTAGTAATTAAATTCAAGAAAGATTTAGCATCTTTACCTATTATTCTAATTTGTCCCATATGAGATACATCAAAAACACCAACATTGTTTCTAACAGATTCATATTCAGATTTTATACCTTTAGGATAATTTATTGGCATATTAAATCCTGCAAAATCAACTAATTTTGCACCTAATTTTATATGTTCATTATATAAACTAGTATTTATAGTAGTCTTTTTCATCTTAATTCTTTCAATGACTTTTTTATTTTTTCTTCTGTACTCAATTTTGGATCAAGCTTATTTAAAATTTTTCTAATATCTTTATCTCTAAAACCTAAATTTTTCAAAGCACTTAAGGCATCATTATTTAAATCAGGATGATCATCAATTGGCAAGTCTTCATTATCAGAATCTACAAATTTATCTTTTAATTCTACAATTAAACGCTTAGCTGTTTTTGGTCCTATGCCTGGTAAACTAGTTAACTTTTTAACTTCTCCTGAAATTAACCTCTCACGAAAATCATTTGGATTTACAACCGACAACATATTAATTGCAATCTTAGGACCAATACCAGAGACACTAATTAACATTTCAAAAATTTTTTTCTCTGCAGAATCAACAAAACCAAATAAATCATGTCCTTTTTCACTAATATTATAATGAGTTAATAAGTTAACTTTTTCATTAATATTTGGTAACTCATTATAACTATTTAAAGATATATAAATTTTATAACCTAATCCATTTACATCTATAATTGCAGAAGTAGGTTCTTTATAAACTAGTTTACCTGAAACATGTACTATCATAACTCATCTATTTTCATTTGATATAAATGACAAATTGCAATCGCTAATGCATCTGAAGCATCAATAGGTGCATTAAAATTCTTTAAATTTAAATCTTTCATAACCATAAATTTAACTTGTTCTTTGTGAGCATTTCCATTACCTGTAATAGCCTGTTTTATTTTTTTTGCTGAATATTCAAAAACAGGGATATTATATTTAGAAGCACTAACCATAGCTACCCCTCTAGCATGACCTAGCAATAGAGCAGATTTAACATTCTTTCCATAAAAAACTTCTTCAACAACAACTGTATTAGGATTAAACCGATCTATAATTTCAATTATATCGTTATAAATTGTTTTCAATCTATTTGATAAAGTCGATTTTGAATCAGGAGCAATAATTCCATAATCCAATACTTCTTTTTTTTCACCTGCTATTTTGATTAGACCATAACCTGTTTGAACAAGACCAGGATCAATGCCCAATATAATCATTTTTTATTGTATTTCTAAATTTGAATGAATATTTTGAACATCTTCATGATCTTCTAAAATATTTATTAACTTTAATGCTTTATCACCTTCAATGGCATCAATTTTAACAGTATTTTGAGGTACTAAAGAAATTTTACCATCAAATGATAAATTTTTATTTTCAAAAAAATTACTAACCTTACTAAATGTTTCTGGAGTAGTAATTATTTCATAATATTTTTCTTCATTTATAACATCTTCAACGCCTAAATCAAAAACTTCTAAAATATCATCTTCATTTATCAAATGATTATCAATAGTAATAATTCCTTTTTTATGAAAAATCCAACTAACACACCCAGATTCACCTAAATTACCACCATTTTTAGTCATAAGACTTCTTATTTCTGGTAAAGTTCTATTTTTATTATCTGTTAAAATTTCTATTAAGATAGCTATGCCACCAGGACCATATCCCTCATAGATATAATCTTCATATGTAACACCTGGTAAATCACCTGTTCCTTTTTTAATAGCCCTATCAATATTAGAAACTGGCATATTAGCACTCTTAGCTTTTTTAACTGCTAAACGTAATGCAGGATTCATATCAGGATTGCCTCCTAATTCTCTGGCTGCCAAGGTTATATCTTTTGACAATCTAGTGAAAGCAATGCCTCTTTTAGCATCTGCTGCACCTTTTTTTCTTTTTATAGTTGACCACTTACTATGTCCAGACATATTTCTACTTCCTCATTATAAAATTAATTATTTATTTTTTTTCAGCAGAATCTTCCTGAGTAACTTTTGCTACTTCTTCTTTTATATCATTTGATGCTTTTTTAAATTCATTAATTCCTTTACCTAGACCTTTTGCAAGCTCTGGAAGTCTTTTAGCTCCAAATAATAACAAGACAATAAATAATATTATTAATATTTCAATAGTCCCTATACCTTGAAACATAATCAATCTCCTTATTTAAAATACCTTAAAAAATACCATGACACAAAAAAACCTATTATACTTAAAACACTAATTTCAATATAGAATCCTGTTCTAAATCTCATAAAACCTAATTGTATCCAACTATTATTACCAGCTCCCCAACCTACCGCTTTAGTATTGGTTAAAAATTTATACACATTTGTATCTTTAGGTATAATTTCTGATACTAATAAACTAAACATAGTCCCTAGCAACATACCTATAATGAGCACAACTAATACAAATATTATAGATTTATTATTCATTTTCAAACTCCTATCCTAACATAGATTGAAAAATAAATTTTCCATCTTCAGAACCTAATAATTGACTACACGCTCTTTCTGGATGAGGCATCATTCCTAAAACATTTCTTTCGCAATTTACTATACCTGCAATATTGTTCATTGAACCATTTGGATTATCATTATATTTAAATACAATTTGATCATTCTGTTCAAGATTATCAATTGTACTTTTATCTGCTATATAATTACCTTCTTTGTGAGCAATAGGCATTGATAAAATTTTACCTTTTTCAATATTCTCAGTAAAAATCGTATTATTTGTAACTACATTTAGATCAACCATTTGACTTAAAAATTTTATATTTTTATTATTTATAAGAGCACCAGGCAACAAACCAGACTCTAATAAAATTTGAAATCCATTGCAAATACCAATAACAGGTACACCTTTTTTTGCTGAACTAACTACCTCTTTCATTATGGGTGAAAACTTGGCAATTGCTCCTGTTCTTAGATAATCCCCATATGAAAAACCACCAGGAATTAAAATTGCATTATAATTATCTAAATTACTTTCCTTATGCCATATAAAATCAACACTCATATTAAAAGTATTTTTTAAAACATGATATGCATCATGATCGCAATTAGAACCAGGAAAAACTATAACAGCAATTTTATTTATCATTCTTCAATCTCATATGAATATGTTTGAGTATTAGGATTTACAAGTAATTCTTTGCAAGATTTATCTACTAATAATTCTGCTTTATCTTTTTCAATAGTTTCAAATTCCATTTCTATGTACTTTCCTATTGTTAAAGAATCAAAACCTTTTATTCCAATAGAATTTAATGCATTTCCTGTAACCTTACCTTGTGGATCTAAGATGCCATCTTTATATTTTATATATATTTTTGCCTTCATTAAACCTCTTATTTGATTATTTTATTTATAAAATGCTTAAATAAATTTCCATATATATATATAAGTATAAAAATTAATAGAACTAATTCATAAAAACTCATATATACTGATATAAACAATAATATTAAAAAAAATATAATTTTTAATAAATCAATATTATTTTTTCTGTTTACTCTAAAGCTAATTAATGGAAATTTTTCATAATTTATTTTTGACAATAATAAAATTGAACTTACTATAGAAATTAAAAGAATAATATACTCATTATATAATAGAAGACTTCCAAATAAATTATAAATATTACTATCTGCAAAAAAGTTAGAAACTGAAAAAATTTTATGAACAAATAAAATCAAAGAACATAAAAGTATTGCATTTGCGGGAGTTGGCAAACCTAAATACTTATCAGATTCTCTCATTTCTTTCATAGCATTATATTTTGCCAATCTAATTGCACCAAAAATAAGAGGAAATGAACTTAAAAAAATCAAAGAAATAAAATGCAGCTGATTATCTAAAACCAAAATTTCATGATAATAAACAAAAGTTAATAGTGAAGGACATAAACAAAATGATACTAAATCAGCTAATGAATCTATCTCTTTCCCAAATTCACTAGATATATTCAATTTTCTTGCTATTTTACCATCAAAAACATCTAGTGCTGTAGAAATAAGTATTAAGTAGCAAGCAATATTAATATTATTTTTTTCTGGGTGTAACGATAGACCTAACAAAACTATCGATACAAATCCTAAAAATAGATTTGACAATGTAATAAAATTGGGAATTGATTTTCTAATCAAAACATTCATGTTACACATTGATTTTCATTAAATTACCTTCTATTCTATTTTTAACATCTCCAACACTTGGTACAAATTTTTGGTTAGTTAACTTTTCATATAATTCAATATACTTGCTTGATAATAAAATTCTTATTTCATCATCAAGAGGTGGTGGTGTACCGTCTCCACTAAAACCTTTGTCTAAAAGCCATTGACGAATATTTTCTTTATCTAACATTTTTTGCTTTTCACCTTTTGCAAACAATTCATCATATTGATCTGCAACCCAGAATCTACTTGAGTCAGGTGTATGAATTTCATCAATAATTATTATTTCATCTTTATAAATTCCAAATTCATATTTAGTATCAACTAAAATTAATCCTCTCTTACTTGCCCAATCTTGACCTGCTTTAAATAATTCAAGAGCATATTTTTCAACTTTTTCATAGATGTCTTTATCAACTAAATTATCGATAATTTCATCTCTTGATATAGGCTCATCATGCATACCATATTCTGCCTTAGTTGTTGGAGTTAAAATTAATGAATCAAACTTTTGATTCTCCTTTAAATTATCTGGCAACATAAAACCATACTGACCATTTTTACCACTTTTATACTCTCTCCATAAACTCCCAGTAATATACTGACGAACAATCACCTCAACAGGTAAAGTTTTTGCTCTTTTAGTTATTAGAACTTGAGGATCAGGATGACTTATAATATGGTTAGGAACAATATGCTTTGTTTTGTCAAACCAAAATTTTGCAATCTCTGTTAAAATCTGACCCTTGAAAGGAATTGTCCCTAAAACACGATCAAATGCAGAAACTCTATCAGATGTAATCATAGTAATCGTATCTTCACTAAAATAATTATCTCTAACTTTCCCTCTATAATATTCTCCTTCTAAATTAAACTTAACTTCATTTAGAGTACAGTCTAACTGCTTTTTAATTAAATCCATATTAATAACCCAATCTTTCATATATTTTATTTATGTTAACCATTACTTTATTTAAATTAAACAAGCTTTCCACTTCTTCAGTTGATAAAAAACTCATTATTTCTTCATTATTTAGTAACAAATCTTTAAAATCAACTTTTGTTTCCCAAACTTTCATAGCATTATCTTGAACAATTTTATAAGATTTTTCTCTTGTCATACCTTTTTTAATCAATGCTAATAAAACTTCCTGGCTAAAAACTAAACCATTTGTTAAATTAATATTTTTCAACATATTATCAGGATATACATTTAAATTCTCCATTAAAAATATCATTTTATCCAACATATAATCCATTAAAGACGTTGAATCTGGGAGAATAATCCTTTCAACTGATGAATGTGAGATATCCCTTTCATGCCATAAAGCAACATTCTCTAAAGCTGCCATAGCATTACTTCTTAATAATCTAGAAAATCCTGTCATTCTTTCTGTAACAATAGGATTACGTTTATGTGGCATAGCAGAAGAACCTTTTTGGCCCTTTAAAAAATATTCTTCAGCTTCTAAAACTTCAGTTCTTTGTAAATGCCTGATCTCGATTGATATCTTTTCAATAGATGCTCCAATTAAAGCTAAAGAGACTAAATATTCAGCATGGTGATCTCTTTGAATAACTTGATTCGAAACAGTTTCTATTTCTAAACCTAATTTTTCACAAACTAAAGTTTCTATTTCTGGATCAATGTGTTGATATGTTCCAACTGCTCCAGATATTTGACCTACAGAAATATTTTTTAATGCATTCTGCCATCTTACAATACCTCTTTTAATCTCTTCGCACCACAAAGCATTTTTTAAACCAAAAGTTATAGGTTCAGCATGAACACCATGAGAACGACCTATTTGAAATGTTTCTTTATATTTTACAGCATTGCTTTTCAATACGTTACTAAACTTATTTAATTTTTCAAGAATTATCTCTCCAGCCTCTTTACATTGTAAAGCTAGTGAAGTATCTAACAAATCTGAAGATGTCATCCCCATATGTAAAAATCTTGCATCAGGTCCAATATTTTCAGATAAATTTGTTAAAAAAGCTATAACATCATGCCTTGTAGTTTTTTCGATTTCTAAAATTCTATCAACATTAAATTTAGATTTTTCTTTTATAGTATTAAATGATTTCTCAGGAACAATACCTTTATCTTTCATTATTTCAGCAACTGCAATTTCTACTTTTTCCCATGTTTTAAACTTATTATGGTCAGACCATATACGCTTCATATCTTTTGTTGAGTATCTATCTATCATTTTAAAACTTCCACCATGTTGATTTTTTACCTTCTAATTTAAGGCTAATTTCCATATCAATACCATTTCTTAATATAGTTAATTTTATATTATCTCCAGTTTTTCTTAGTCCCTCATCAATTATTCTAAAAATATCTGAAGAATCTCTAACTTTTCTACCATCAACTTCTAAAATAACATCCCCAGCTATCAATCCAGATCTATACCCACTTGAATTAGGCTCAACTTCCGTAATAATCACACCATAATTACTACTTAAATTTAGATATTTTTTTATTGATACATCAATATCCTGTATGTGGATTCCAGTAAAATAATTTCGATTAACTTCACCCTCATTCTTAATTATATCTACAATTTCTTTAACTAAATTAATAGGAATAGCAAAGCCAATACCAATTGAACCTTCATTATAATTACTATTTGTCATTATAAAAGTATTAATCCCTATCACTTCACCAAGAGAATTAACTAACGGACCACCACTATTACCAGGATTAATGGAAGCATCAGTTTGTATCATATTTTGATAAACTCGTCCAGATTCTTTTTTACCAAAATCCATATTCATCGCACTTACAATACCTGCAGTAGCTGAAACATGGTTTGATAATGTAAACAAACCCAAAGGATTTCCTAATGCAACAACCCACTCACCTATAATCAAATCATCAGAATCACCTAAAACTATAGGATTTAAATTAGAAATA
>MDTA01186224.1_pt1 | contig 10717 bp, 14 predicted proteins | sample 811151 | NCBI WGS metagenome assembly MDTA01 (sample SAMN05326648, study PRJNA326480) | marine metagenome | isolation source: seawater | place: Indian Ocean: South | collected 2010 | reverse complement strand
TCCATATCTAAATCTAACAAAATCACCATCCACCCATTGACCTTCAGCTCCAGAGTCTGTTGCTTGTTTATTAAATCCAGGTTTAAAATTAAGTTTCTGTAGCATAACTGCCGTATTATATAGAGTTTTTAAGTAATTGCTACCGTATAATTATCATCTATTTCATCAAAATCTAGATTAAAAGAGATGATTATTTTCTCAACATCTTCGGTTATTTTAGGCGATCTATGAATTATAAAACTAGGAAAAATAACTATGTCTCCTTCTTTAGCGTCCACCTCGAATATTTTTTGTTCATTAACTAATTGTGTTTTAGTAGCACCTTTTGGAAACTGTAGATAATATACACCTGTATAATTATTACTGTGAACATGCCAGTTGTGTACACCGTGTTTTTTATATTTTTGAAACCATAAATTTCTAATATATACTTTGTTTAAATTTAAATGTTTTATGCATTTTAAAAAATGTCTGTGTAAAAAAGGCATAATAAATTTTACCCACTCTCTATTCATATTGGTGCTTTCTTGCCAATCTAAATAATCAATTTTATCGTTGGGATTACAATCAAAATCATTTTTTGATTTATTTATAAGGATTAATAATCTATCTTTAATTGAATTATGAAATTCAAACTTATCTTGAAACCCGTATGATTCTAATTTTATTTTTAACATATTACAAATAATTTAAATTTATTACAATTCTTCGATCTCTATCTGTTTGACTTACTGCTGCATGAGGTGTTTTTGTGTCGATGATTAATAGTTTATTTTCCTCTGCTTTTATTTTAATTTTATTTTTTAACATAGTATAACCATTGTTTGTATTCATATACAATAAAGCTGTGTTACAATAAAATGGTTTATCCACATGAAAATCAGATTTAATATGTTTTGCAGTTTTAAAAAGTAAATTAGCTCGCACTTCAGATACCATATTTACTTTTAATCTTTGTATAATAGAAACAATATAATCTTCATAGAAAATAGAGTTTGGTTTATTATCATAAAAAAAATTATGACTCATAAAGTATCCATCATTTTTAGTTTGATGTGGTTGAAAAAACCAGGGAAAAGTATTTGAAAACATTAAATCCTGTAAAGATTTAAATTGTTCTTTTGGTAAAAAGTTTTTTATTTCTTTATATTTATATTCCATTCCAAAGCACCAACAATGTCATTTAAATTAATTTCCTGTAATTTATGTGCTATAATAAAACTATGTAATTCTACAGCTTCTACTACAATCCATTTATCTGATTGTTCAAAAACAATTTTATCTGCTTTAGATCTAGTAGTAAGTGGTTTTACATTTCTTCCGTTTATATCCATACTGTATGGTCTAATGTCATATTTTAATTTTTGATTTAATCTATTTTTTAATATACCGGACACATCCCAAATTTCTTTTTCTTTTTGTTTTTTAGTAGCAAATTTTACATCGCTTAAATGTTTATCAATAAAATCTTTCATATTTTAAAATCAAAGTTTATAATAGTTCTTTCGTTATAATCAACAGGGCAGTTTCCAGAGTGATATATATCACCATCAAAATATATAGCTCTTCCTTTTTTAGGAGATATTCTTTTATACTCTTCTGCTTCTGTATCTAAATACATATCTTTTGTAAGTTTATTTTTAAAAAATACTGTGTCTCCATCAGAATCATCTACATAATATAATAATGTTTTGTATGGTAAGTGGTCTTTAACATCTATGTGTGGAACATTGTATTTTTCTATAGAATGATTTTTAATTCTAAATGTTCTTCTTATTCTAACTCTTATCATATCTTTTATTTTTACTTTTTCTTTAACAACAAAAAAATTTAATATTGTTGAAAACAACTCATAGTCATTAGAGTTTATACCGTTTTCATCAAATAGAGTATGAACAAAAGCAAAAGTTTTTGTTATGTTGGGATTAACAAATTTTTTATTCTCTTGCCCATAGATTATATCATTAAAATAAAACCAAGAAAAATTTTCATTCTTTAATCTTTCTATAAATCTATTTTGAATAGACACTGGTACAAGATTATCTAACGTTTTTATCATGGTTTATAATTTGTAATATTATAGGGGTATCCAAGGTGTGGTCTGTTATCAAATAAATTTTTATCCCAACCTTTAGTTGCTTTGTTATTATAATGTAAAAACACTTGTCCACACATATAACCATCAAAGGGTTTTCTCCAGTGAGGTAATTCTATTCCTCTATATATAAGTAAATCTCCTGGATTTAATTTAACTTCAACATCTTTTTTATTTGCGTCTTCTAAATATATAGGCCACAGGTCTCCACCTAAATTTAAGGTTGCAGATATTTCACAACTAAATCTATCTTGATGTCTTTTTAATTCATCTCCATTCTTATATAGTCTTGTGTATGTATATGTAGGAGCTAATTTTAATTTTGTTTTTTTCTCCAGTTTACTATGTATAATCGTTAGCAAAGTTTCCATAGCGATATCTGAATAACAAGAATAGGTTCCTGGAGCCTGAGGATCGCCATCTGTACCTAACAACCTTGCATCTACTCCTATTCTTTTTAATGAATAAAAAGTTTGTTTTTTCATTCTTAAATAATTAAAAACAAAATCAGCAAGTTCTTTGCTAATCATATTTTTACACACTTGATATTTATTTTTACTAAACATATGGTGGTCCTAACGCCCAATTAACTAAACTGTATCTTACACCCTTTTTTACAGGAGTAACTCGGTGCCATACAAAAGAAGGAAAAACTATAACACTACCTTGTTTTAATATTTTACCTTTTTCTAATTTTACTTTTGTCTCATCAATAGTGCCCTCGCATAATTTATTAGTATAACCTATTTCAAAGTCTCCTCCCTCATACGACAGAGGATCATTTAATAATATACTACAAGAAATTTTTCTTATCTTATTATTGTATTCAGCAAATCCGTGATCAACGTAAGGTTCGTCCCATTGATCTGTATGCCAGTTATAATATTGTTTTGGTTTATATTGTGTAAATTGAACGTTTTCATTCCAATCTATGTTAAAGTTCCAACCTGCATTTTTATTAGCTAGATTTACAAAATAATTTATTTTTTCATATATGGCTGGATCTCTGATCCAGCTAACATTAGAGTCTCTAGATTTTTTATCTATTTCAGCTTTATTATCGACGCCTCCAACTTTACCTTTTTTTGATTTTATTTTTTTATTTGTTTTGATTATAGTATTACAAATTTTTTTATCTAGACCATCTGTAAAAAACCAAACATTATGTTTCAAATTCATTCTGTATACAACCTCTCAATATCTGCAAAATATAGATAATCTATATCAGAATTTTCAAAAGTATCTATAGCATCTTCTGGAGTTTCAACTAACGCATCCCCTGCTAAATTAAACGACGTGTTCATTAGTATTGGCACCCCTGTCTTTTTATTAAATAGTTTTAATATTCTATATAATACAGGGTTTTGTTTTTCATTAACTGTTTGTATTCTGCAAGTATTATCTACGTGTATTACTGCAGGGATTTTTTCTTCAACTCCTTTTAATGCTTCAACAGCATATAACATGTAAGGTGAGTCTTTTAATCCTGCCATGTCAAACCACTTGTGTGCTTCTTCTTCTAGGATTGATGCACCAAAAGGTCTGAACCACTCTCTTTGTTTAACTTTATTCATTATATCTTTACCATTTTTTATTCTTGGATCTAATAACAGTGATCGATTTCCTAAAGCTCTAGGACCTGCTTCTGCTCTACCTTGGTATAGACCAACAATTTTTTGATTAGTTAAATGTTCAACTACAGTTTCTATTTTATCATTACCTTTGTCAATTGTGTATTTAGGCTGTGGCCCTAAATAAATATTATCCCAATTATTATTTTTTCCACACTCCTGACTATATACTATAGCTGCTCCTATACTATTACCTTCATCACCACATAAAGGATCAATATAAAGATTCACATCTTTAGGTAAAGCTTTCTTAAGTCTGTAGTTAAAAACTACATTCAACCCACAACCACCAGTTATAATAATATTTTTGTGATTAGTCGCACATCTATTTAATACTTCTACTATTTCTCTTTCAAATTTCATTTGTGTTTCATACGCTAAATCATAATGAATGTCCTTAAAATTTAATTTTCTGTGATAATAAAGTTCAGGGAATTTTTCTAGATTAAGTGAAAAATTAATATTTTTACTATATTTATCCTTGTAAAAAAACAAATCTTCATCTGATAATATTTCTTCTACTCTTTTATTTGGTTTTCCATAAGACTGTAGACCCATTAATTTTCCTTCATCACATGTTCTAAATCCTAAAAAATTTGTTATTCTACTATAAAAAGCACCAGCAGATGGCCTGTGATCTACATCAAATTTTGTACCATCGTCTATGGCTATAGGTTTAGCTTTGAAATCAAAACCATATACTTCTTGTGGTTTTACTTTTGCATTATGACCTTGCCTTGTGGTTACAAGTTTTTTATATAAAGTATCCATACCAGCTGCATTTGCTTGTTCGTTTATACCACAGTTATAAACAGAAATTGTTTCAAATGCTTGCTCTCCATTGTCTAAGATATAACTAGAGCCTCTGCCATCAGCAACTAAAATTAATGCTTTTTTCATTTTTGATGCAAAGAAAGCACGAGCTGCGTGAGTGTAGTGATGAGATTTATAATAGTGATATACATCATGATACGGAGAAACTATTAAACCTATTTTTTTCATATACCCGTAAATAGGATGTGCATCAAAACTATTGTAACCAGTTGCTATTACTTTATCTATTTTTACATTTAATTTTTTTACTTCATTTAATAAATGATATGGAAAAAAACTATCGTTTTTTATTTTAGATAATCTTTCTTCTTGATTGTAATAAACTAATTTACTGTCACAAAACAAAGCTACAGATGCGTTATGATTTTTTTGTAATCCTAATATATTCATATTTTTAATTCTGTTAAAGTTTCTTTAGAACCAAAGTCTCCTTTTGCAAAAACATTAAAAGCTAAACTTACTCTTTTACCATAAGTTTTTTCAACATTGCCAACTTCATGCATTAATGAAGAAGGAAACAATATAACTTTATTTGTTTCAGCGGGAAGCCACCATGTGTCTGCATTATATAAATTAAACTCTGACGGGTATATTTTTATTTGATCATAAACATTTTTTTTAAACCTAATATAATCAAGTTTTGGATCTGCATTTATATAATAAACTCCAGATATAATAGAGTTAGGATGAAAGTGTGGATAGTGTATTTGTTTTTCACCAGTGTAATTTAACCAAGATTGAGTTATATAAAACCTTAAGCTTTTACTTGGTTTTATTATTACATTAACGTATTCTTGAATAAAAGAATTAATTTGTTTTTTTAAATTTTTAAAAGGTTTTTGTTCTAAGATATAAGTATTTTTACTTTGTAAAATTTTAAATTCCCAATCTGGTTTTGTTTCATATGCATAGATTTTTTGTATAGTAGTTTTAGATAACGGCTCTAAATATTTTTCACATACAGGAGTTGGAAATAAATTAATTATATTCATTTAAATTTGTCCATACCTCCTACTAGAATTTCTTTTTGTTTATATGATTTTTCTGCATAGTGATAAATATGTCCAGCAAATATAATCATCTTTCCTTGTTGAGGAGTTATTGATTTATTAATTGGTTCTAAAAGAACTGTGTTTCCGTCAGCATCATTTAAATATAGAATAAATGAGAATTTTTCTTTAGGATGATTGTGTTTTAATTGGTGTCCATTTGAAAAATATTTTATGTAATGCATGTGATGTAACTTGTCTCTTAAATATTCTGTTGGTAACATTTGATTAATTATTTTTTTATTGAACATAGGAAGAAGGTTCCTTGTCTGAAATCCATTTTCGGTAAGGTGGCCGTCGGAAATATCTGGCCCTTGATATTTTTTTATAATTTTTAATATTTTAAATATTAAAGAATTATCTAAATAGTGCTCTGAAAACATATCATTCATACTTTATAATATGAATATATATCAGTATTTACGATAAAGTAAAGATTAGTAAGATGTCCAAGAAGATGTATCTGTGTTCCAATAGTAATTAACCATTGGATCTGCTAAAAGATCTTGACTTTCCCATCTGTATTGTTCTTCAACCCAATAAGAAAATTTTAATACACTTACATTTTGATCAAGAATTAATGTTGAATCATCAGGTTTTGGTACTGGACATTCCCAATCATCAGTGCCATTTAAAGTCCAAGATGGATAAGGTTGTGGTCTTATAAATTTATCTTTAACAGCATCATACGTATCACCTATCCCTGCGTTTTGTTTTCTAAACGCACCGGAAGAAGAACATTGTTTCCATGTTCCACCAAAAGTCTTTGCACAATAAGTTTCCCCATCGACGTGCATATCGTTGTCACCTAAAGGACCGTTTGAAGTAGGCACATCATCTCCTACTACAATAACATTAGTAACAACATTGTTCTCATCTAATTTTGCAAAAGTTGCCATTACGATACTGTTAGTGTCCCCGACACTGTGAATGTTGCTAATTTACCGCCGTCTGGATGTGTTCCAGTTGTGTTAGTTCCTGGGGCAACAGCTAATGTTGCAGATGAAGGTGCCTTAACAATTACGATACCATTACCACCTTTACCATTTGATGGAGATCCATCGAAGCCCATTCCGCCGCCTCCGCCGCCTAGGCCATCTGTACCATTAGATCCTGAACCAGTTCTAGGCGAACCGTTTCCTCCGCCGCCAGCTCCGCCCGATCCGCCGCCAGGTGAAGGAATATATCCACCACCTCCGCCGCCTCCGGCATAAGTTACATCTGCACCTGATAAAGTGCTTGGTCTTCCAGCTCCTCCAGGGGCTCCTGCTGGACTACTTGTAGGGCTACCGCTTGAGTTAGCTCCGCCACCGCCACCATTAATATTTCCTGGCCCTCCTGGATTTCCTTGGTTTGGACTAAAAGGAGGTGTGTTACCTGCTCCTGCAGGGCATGCTCCACTTCCACCATCTTTTTCTGGTGCACCGTAGCCACCGCCACCGCCACCTGTTGATGTTATACTTGAAAAAGTTGAATCTCCCCCTCTTGGGCAACTGTTATTTCCTGGAACAGGTCCTGAACCTGTACCAACTGTAATTGTATAGTCACCTGCCTCTAATTCTATAGTAGAAGAATCTGTAGATGTTCGAAAGCCGCCTGCTCCGCCGCCTGCTCCGGCCCCAGCTCCTCCACCGCCGCCAACAACTAAATAATCAACGTCGTATACTACTTTTCCGCCTCGGCCAAAGCCGCCTTTTGATCCTGCTCCGAATGTTGCTATCAGTGGCATGTTCTTTCTCCTCCTAATCTATTACGCGAATTGCGTTTGAGCAGCTAACACAGTAAATGTAGCTGATCCAGTTTTAATAACTGTATATGTGTAAACATCTAATGAACTAGCATTACCTGCAGAAGGCGCAGCTCCACCTTGCCACTCTGGGGTAACACCTGATCCGTCAATCTGAACTGCTGAATTGTAATAAGGTGTTGAACCATTTTTTACAATGTGTGCAATAGTTATTGACTCACCTGTATCCATAATAGAATCTAAAGATGTTGAACCATCTCCTCTGATGTTTAATGTCCAGTTAGCTGCAGAGTCTGACGTAAAGTTCCAAACTGCTTGTGTAAGAACATCATAGTTGATTGTTCCTGTAGCAGCTGTAGCTTCTGTTGTAACTTTTTCTGCAACGCTTTGAATTTTACCTTGACCATTGAAAGTTGCTCTTCCATAGCCTTTTGGCGTAATATTTAAATCTATGTTTGTATCACCACCAGTTGCTGATAAATTAGGTGCATTACCAGTTGCTGCGTTAGCTACTGTAAATTCGTTAACTGCAGAACCAGTTGTAGAAAATTTAATTTGTTCATTTGAGCTTTCGTCTAAGATAGCTTTTGTATTATCAATAATAATATTTTGTGCGTTAGTATCTAAGTCTGCTGAAAGTTGTGGTGAGAAGTCTGATGATAAATCTGTGAACGCTGTATCAACTACATTAGTTCCATCAGAGTAAACCATTTTAGTTCCTTTGTCAGCTGCTGCCCAAGTGACACCAGTTCCAGAAGAAGTTTTTACAGTTAATGCGTGAGCACCTGAAGTTCCATTTGTAATAACGTAAGTTTTTTCAATTGAATCAGGAACAACAACGTTTACTGCTCCAGAAAGTGTTCCAGTTAATTTTAATACTGCGTTTTTACCATTAGAAACTGCACCATTTGTAAAAGTTAAAGTACCTACAGATGCTGCTACTGCTTCGTAACCGCCTACTGCTTGTTCTAATATTAATAAGTTTGTGTTAGTGATTTGTCCCCAAGTTCCTGAGTTTTCCCCAGTTGCTTGTACTGTTAGTTTTAAACTAGCCGATGTTGAGTTTGCCATAATTTTTTACTCCAATAATGTTATTTTTATAATTTTATTAGATTGCTGTCAATCTATTAATTTTAAGCAGCGGTGTCAACTTCTTTCCAAGTAGGTGCTGTGCCAGTATTAACTTGGTTCCAAATCAAAGTATTAGCAGTTCCGCTCGCAATTGTCAAAGCATTTCCAGTAGGAATTACCGTAGCATCCCCTTGAATTGGGCCTGGATCGCCATCATTCATTGTCATAGCAATACCAGTAATCATTGCATCTGGAGCCGGATCAGCATTACCTAATGCCATTGTTGAAGCTATTCCAGTAACATTTATAGTGTTATCAGGATTTCCCCAATTACCCTCTCCCCAACTATATCTGCCCCAGCCTCTATTAATTTCTCCTACAACTGTTTCATTACCTAAAGTTGCAGTCATCGCTTGACCTGTAACATTTACGTCTACAACAGTTGTGTTAGCATTCCATCCTTGTTGACCCCAAGCTACACGGCCCCAACCAGTTTTAACTTCTGCATCGACAGTTACAGAACCAACTGCACTTGTCATTTGAATACCGGTAGGAATTACTTGACCAAAACCATTCCAAACTAAACTGCCCCAAGTTGAACGTCCCCAACCTCTGTTAATTTCGCCAACAACTGTTTCAGTTCCTATAGCAAAAGTTGCTAAAAGATTTGTGTTATCAACTATTGCTGTGGTATCGCTTAAAGTTCCCCAACCACCATTACTCCAAGTTGTTGCTCCCCAACCTTTTCTTAAAAATGCTGTTACGCTTGAAAGATTTGCAGACATTGCAAATCCAGTTACGTCAGTTGTAGAATTATTTATATCTCCCCAGTTTCCAAATCCCCAAGTTCTACCACCCCAGCCGGCGTTTACTTCCGCTGTAATAGTTACACTTGCAAGAGTTGCGGTCATTGCTTGACCAGTGGCAACTGCGTCTCCTATTGCACCCCAGGTACTGAAACCCCAAGTTTGTGCACTCCAACCAGAATTTACTTCTGCTGTAATAGTTACTGAAGCTAATGTTCCAGTTAATGCTTGTCCTGTAATTGTAGCGCCTTCATTATTATTGCCCCAAAGTTGTTGACCCCAACCGTCGGCTCTACCCCAACCAGAATTTACTTCACCAGTTACAGTTACATCTGCTAAAGCGGCATCCATACTTCCGCCACCGCCCCAGAAATAATTGCTCCAAGTATCTATACCCCAAGCACTGTCATTTGGATTAGTTACACTTATAGTTGCATTATTTTGTGCTCCCCATTCACCGTTGTTCCAAGATAAGGCACCCCAAGTGTTTTGAGTAATAATACCATTACCACCCATTCCAGTTCCGTGAGCATAACACATCCAAATAAAATCTAATTCATTTGGTGGTGTGTATTCTACGTAACGAGTAGTTGCTGCATTAAAATTTGAAGTGTTAGTCCACGTTACTTCTGTAACGTTAACGCCATCGAGATTATAAGTTACACCTGTTGATAATAAAGATCCTGATCCAGTGGTTTGTTTAAAAACCATTGGGTGATTATTATTTGATGCGTCGTCTTGATTAAATCTTAAAGTATAATTGGAAACAGTGTTAATATCGTAAGTAGGTCTAACGCCATCTAAATAATAAACGTTACCTGTTCCGCCGCTCGGAAATAGTGCTCCCGATGCTACGGTTACGATATAAGTTTTGTCAGCCATAGGAGCTACCTCCTACGATTAACCTGAGATCCTTAAAAGAGCTGCAGTAGATGTTGCTGCTGGAAACTGAATAGTAAAAGTTCCAGACGTTGCAGTTTTGTCTCCACCAAAATCTAAAACACAAACTGCGTCAGTTGTAGAAGATCCTGAACCAGTAGTTGTATTGTAAATCAGTGCACCTCTTGCTGTAAGAGTTACACCAGTGAAAGATAAATTTGCAAAATCGGCTCTAGCTACACCGGCTGTCATTGAAGTTCCAGCATTGACTAAAGCTCCACCGCCTGCTGCGTAAGTGCCTGATGCACTAACTTGACCAGCTGTGATGTAGTTAGTAGTTGCAGAATTTAAAGTTGCGCCTGAAGTGTATAGAGCTAATTTAAAAGTGTCACCACCAGATTGTTTAAAACTGTGTGAACCATCTAACAATTCTTTTTTAAAAGAATTACATATTGCTTGTGTTATTGCCATAAATTATCTCCTTATTTTCCACCGACTCGAGGAACACCGCTTTGGTACTCATCGCGTCTACGTCTTCCCATTTGTTCTATTGAGAAGCCTTCAACTACTTGTTTATACTTTCCTTCGTATAATTGCAAGAGATC
>MDTA01149576.1_pt1 | contig 10717 bp, 10 predicted proteins | sample 811151 | NCBI WGS metagenome assembly MDTA01 (sample SAMN05326648, study PRJNA326480) | marine metagenome | isolation source: seawater | place: Indian Ocean: South | collected 2010 | reverse complement strand
TGAGCATTTTTAAATAATGATGAATTCTATTCCAATCTTCATCGACATTCACAAATTTTCTATATGTACCCTCTGATTTAGTATTTCCCTTAAAACCAATTGACTTAGCAATTTTGTAATTGTTTATCGAATCCCATATAAAAAAATTACCTAAAAATAAAATTTTTAAATTTTCTAAGTTTTTTTGATATGTGAAATATTTTCTATCTGACTTAGGTATCTTTAGATTTCGTAAAATTCTACTTAAATTTATTTTAGAATGAGAGACAAAGTTCTCAAAATAATTTCTATCGAATTTTTGATTAACTAAAGTATTAATATTTTTTAATTTGGTATTAGAATATTCTATTCTTGGATCCTCACCATAAATTACTATTTTGATTCCAAAATTTTTAGCAATTATTGGTGGAATGTTATAAATTAATGGATGATTAAAAAGATCTGGATCACCATATTTTTCTAATGAATAAAGAGCAAGCTTTTTAATAATATTTTTTTTCAGTGAAAATTTTATTAAATCAACTTCAAGAACATTTTGAATTAATTGTAAATTATGCTCACCAATGTTAGTTCTTAGACCAAAATCTACACAAACTGCTAATATTTTTTTTGTAATTTTTTTTAGTTGTATTATCTGATATATACTATCTTTACCCCCACTAACAGCTACAACAACATCGTATTTATTCTTTGCAAAGCTATTATTCAAAATTATTTTTTTAAAATGTTTTTGTAAAATCTTTCTCTCAGATGATGATATGATTTTATTTTTAATTGAGTGATTTTTACATGCTGAGCAGATACCAGAGGAGTCAATTTTAATATTTGGTTTAAGGTTAGAAATTATACATTTTTTACAGAATATAACTTTCATTTTATAATTTCCATTCATCTAGCCAGGTTAAAACAAAGGATTTATTATCTTTCAAATATTTATTAAATTGTTTAAGTTTCTTTTTATGAACAATTTTTACAAAAATTTTATTAATTTTGGTTAATTGACTTACAACTAATGCAGTTTTAAAATTATTTTTTTTTAGTGTAGAGTTACAAGAATCAGTTAAATAATAACCCCAATCATTTTTTGTAATTCTATTTGATGCTACTATTCCATCTGAGTTAATTTTTAAATTAAAAGTTTTATTTTTATTTTTCACTAAATTATTATAATTTTACAAATGAACAAACACTTACTAGTCGAAAAAGAAATTTATTTTCTTTATCCGTCATGTCATTAAAATCTAAATTATTTAATAAAGAGTTTAATTCATTTTGATTAACATAATCTTTTAATTTATTTATATTATCAAAAATATATTCGGTATATTTTTTTTTATTTATATCATTAAATGATGAAAGAGAGGCATTAAACCCATATTTTCTTCTCATATTTCTAATCTTATCATTCAATATGTTTTGCATAGATTTTCTAAGTAAATACTTTGAATAACCTTTTTGTATAAATAAATTTGAAGGAATTGAAAATAAATATTCAGTAAGTTTTTTATCTAAAAAAGGAGTCCTATTCTCAATTGAATTCATCATTGAATTTAAATCATCCATATAAAGTATGGGATATAATCTCTCTGGAATTTGTGATATTAACTTGTTTTTTAGTTCAGAATCAAATATCTTGATTTCTCTAGAATTTAAGTCTCTATTTTTTTTAATAATATTATCATAATCTCTCAAAAGAGTTATTTTTTTATTTTTTTTAAAATATTTGTCAAAATTTTTATAATCATTATTTCTAATCATTGGAGTAATATTTTTTTTCCAAAAGTCTAAATTTAATTTAAATTCTTTTTCTGAATAATAATTTTTTAAATCACTTAAATGATACAAATAATGATCATAATAACCAGAATAGATTTCGTCAGCACCATTTCCTGATAAAACTACCTTGTAACCCATTTCACTAATTCTTTTTTGCATTAAAGAATGCAGAAGGTAATTTACAGTTAAAATTGGAGAGTTATAATATTCAACAATTTTATCTAAATTATCAAATAAATTTATTTTTTCAGTAAATAGATAATTTTTATTTGCTTTAGTATCATTTAGAGTCAGTTCTATTAGTTTCTTTTCATTATATTTTTTACTTTTAGTATCTATTATAGAAAATGTATCAACATTTAAATTAAAAATTTTAGAAGAAATAGATACCAAACTTCCAGAGTCTATTCCTCCACTTAAACAAAAAATATTCTTAACATCTGATCGTAATCTAATTTTTAAAGCATTTTGAAGTAAATTTGAAAGCCTATTTATAATTTCATTTTCATTCTCATTTGTTTGTTTAATTTTTCTAATGCTCCAATATTTCTTATATTTAAGATTTAAATTTTTATCAATTTTTATATATGTAGATGGATTAATTGATAAAATTTTTTTTTTAAATGTTTTGTTATCTAAGAATACTGAATTATATCCATAACTTAAATAATCTAATATTTTATTTCTATTTACGTCTTGTTTTATAAAAGACAAATCCTCTATAAAGCGTGTTTCTGAACCAAAATATATACCGCTTGAAGTTTTTAAATAGTATAAAGGTTTTTCACCGAACCTGTCTCTTGAAAGAATTAACTTTTGTTTTTTTAGATTGAAAATTGCAAAAGACCACATTCCTTCTAAATATTTATAAAAATCATCACCAAAACAATCATAAAGTTTAATTAATACTTCAGTATCTGAGTTTGTTTTAAATTGGTAATTTCTATTTTCTAAAATTTTTTTTAATTCTATGTAGTTGTATATTTCACCATTGAATATAATAATATGATCTTTGTAAATCATTGGTTGATTAGATCGATCTAATAAATCGATAATTGAGAGTCTTGAGTGAACCATATAAACATTAATAGTTTCATATTTTTTATGAAAATAATCTTGGTAATCTGGCCCTCTATTAATCATTCTTTTCATAACAGAATCAATTGCTTTTAATGATATATTTTCTTTACCGATGTATCCTGCAATACCGCACATAATTAGTACTTATTTAAGAAGTAAATAATAAATCCTACTGGAAAAAAATAAATTATAGATAACCAATTATTAAAAAAATTTCCAGAAGGGACTATTGGCCAAAGAGTAATGAATAAAGGTGCCAAAAATAAGATTATATTATCATTTAATTTTTTTGTTTTTAATAAAAATGAAAAAAACTGCCGTATATAAATGAAACAAATATAAATAAAAATTAATAAAATATATAAAAATCCAAAAATTCCAGTTTCAACTAAAAGTTGAATATAAGTATGATGTGGGTGTGAAGTACATCCGTATTGAATATAATATTTATCATAGTTACAATACTCTCTAAACATTTTTGGACCAATTCCAAAAATTTTATTATCTCTATAAATTTTTAATGCTAATGCATAAGTTAATTCATGATGAGGTGAAAAAGCTAAAATTCTTTTTTGATTTAATTTCATATCTTTCCAAAAATCGACATACCCTTCATCATCTAATGTGTTTTCTTCAGTATTTTCTATAGAATTACTTGAGAAAACATTATCAAGATTTAATTGATCTAAAGTATCATCTATCATTCTATTTTTTGAATTTGGAAAGTAAAAAGACATGATTATTATTATCATCATAGAAAATATAAAAGAAATTATCCTTAGTTTTCTTAGACCTTGAAGTAAAAAGATAATGATTAAAAAATGTAAAAATAATAAAAAAAATGCAGTTCTTTCTCCACTTAAATAAATTAATACATCAACTAATATAAAAAGTATAAAGGCTGCATATACATAAAAATTATTATTTTTTGATAGTGTATAGCTTATTGCAAAAAATATTGGATATAGTCTTACAAGATAGCTTCCTAACTTTAACTCAGTATTAAAAAAACCAGAGACCCTAACTTTATCTTTTTCAAATCCAAGTATATTATATCCAGTAAAAAATTGTATATACGCATCCACAATTACCACTATGAAAACAATTAGTAATAGATAAAAAAATTGATTAAAAAAATTTTTTTTATGCTCTAAAACATACCAAACTCCTAAGGCAAATATTCCAAAACGAAAATAAAATAAAGTACTTTCGAGGGATAGCAAAATATTATTTGATGTTAGCGATAGAAATAGAATATAAATATAAAAGACAAGAAAAAAATAAGTAAATTTATTATTTAGATAACTAAATTGCTTTCTAAAAATGATTGTGAATAAAAATATTATACAAAACATTACTAATAATAAATCAGGTAGAAATGGTCCTGTTATTAAAGCAATTGGAATTAAAAATAAAAGATAACTCAATAAATTAATTATTAATCTATGGTCAAAAGTCATTAATTATTGAATATATTCCTATTGATAATTCTTATCAAAATTAAAGAAAAAATTGTTAGAATTATAAAAATAAATAATGACTTAATTATATTGGGGATATTATAATAGATTTGTCTATATGGACTTTCTTTCAAGCCGAGCTCCCAATCTTTTGATTTTATAAATTGCAATTTATAATATTTTGGTATTTTAATTATTCTTTCATTTTTAAATTTTATTAACTCTGAAAGTAATTTATTTAAACTTTGATTTGAATTAGAAGTATATAATTTTGGATTTTCTTTATCATTCATTATATTTAAAACGATATCCGTAGCTTTTTTTACAGCTTCTTCAGGTGTTAAATTAGTTGTACTTTCTATAATTAATTTAGTTGCTATATCCTCTATCCTCTCTTCAAGTTTTTGTTTTTGATTAAATTCATTATCAATTACTAGATCATAAATTTTATTACTTTGATTATACTTTGTAAGAGAGATTAGTTCATCAATGTGAGTGTATAAATATTTTTCTAAAGAAGATATACTTTTTTTAAAAATAGTTTCAATTTCGTTAATACAATCTTGTTTATCAATACATATTTTTTGCACAATAGCTATCCTATTGAAAAATATACTTTCATAATCGTCATCTTTTTCTAAAGTATATTCAAAAGTTTTTGCACTTTCAGTTTATTTTTTAAGAATATTAAAATACATATTCTCAATATTTTTTTCAAAAAATTTACAGTATGAAAAACATGCCTGGGATGTAAGTATATCTAAGTCAGAGAATTCAAAATTTCTCTCCGCATCTACTTCATAAAAATTTTTAAATACTCTTTTAGGGCCGTCATATGAATAGTTTTCAAAAACAAGGTAGGAACTGATTGAAATTATAATATTTATGAGTACCAACAAAGAAATTAAAAAAATATGTTTTCTTATGAATATCATTGATTAAAATAATATTTTTTAAACCATTTAATATAACTATCAATTCCTTTTTTTAAATTTGATACATTATTTAATTTAGTAACAGACTTGACTTTATCTGTACTAGCGAATGTTTTTTCTACATCTCCTGGTTGCATTTTCAATAATTTATACGTAGCCTTTTTTTTAAGCGCAGACTCAATAAATTGAACAAATTTTTTTAACGCTACTGGATTTGAAGAAGCAATGTTATAAATTTGAAAAGGAATATTTTTTTTTGATGGTTTTTTTATAAGTTTATAAATTTGATTTACAACATCATTTATGTATGTAAAATCTCTTACATGCTTACCTCTATTAAATAATTCAATTTTTTTATTAAGCATAATATTATTTGAAAATTTATACAGAGCCATATCCGGTCTTCCAAATTCTCCATAGACTGTGAAAAATCTTAATCCAGTACAAGAAAGGTTATAAATATTTGAGTATGAATATGCCATTACCTCATTACATTTTTTTGATGCAGCATAAAATGAAAGAGGCTTAGAAGTTTCATTATCTTCTTTAAGTGGAAATATATTACTATTTCCATAAACTGAACTCGAAGATGCAAATAATAAATGTTTTATTTTATACTTAACACTTAAATTCAAGATATTGAAAAATCCACTAATATTATTTTTAAAATACGGTTCAGGGTTTTTTAGTGAATATCTTACTCCAGCCGATGCTGCTAAATTAATAACAATACTAAATTTGTTCTGCTTAAATAGTTTCTCTATTTTTTTGTTATCACAAATATCAAGCTTATAAAATTTAAATTTCGAAAACTTTTTAAGAATTTTTAATCTATCTTTTTTTAGTTTAGAATCATAATAATTATTAATATTATCAATTCCTATCACGTTATAGTTATTTTTAGTATTTAACAATTTTTTTACACAATGAAAGCCGATAAAACCAGCTACACCTGTTATAAGAATATTCATTTTTTTAATTTGTTGGCATTTTAAATTCAGGGCCACTCAATATATTTTCAGGCCATCTAGATGTAGTTGTTTTTAATTGAGTAAAAAATCTTATTCCCTCTTCACCGTGCATAGCATGATCACCAAATAAGGATTCTTTCCAGCCTCCAAAACTATGAAATGCCATTGGTACTGGAATTGGAACATTGACCCCAACCATGCCTATTTTGACATTAGTAGTAAAGTGTCTAGCTAGGTCTCCATTAGAGGTATAGATGCTTGTACCATTACCAAATTGATGTTTATTAATTAAATTTAATGCTTCATCATAATCTTCAACCCTAAGAACTGACAATACAGGACCAAAGATTTCATCTTTATAAATTTTCATATTTTCTTTTACATTATCGAATAATGTTGGGCCTAAAAAATAACCTTTCTCATAACCTTGAATTTTAATATTTCTTCCATCCTCTAAAATTTTTGCTCCTTCTTTTATACCTATTTCAATATATTGTTCAATTTTCTCTAAATGTTCTTTTGATATAACCGGACCCATTTCACTCTCCTTATATACCCAAGGGCCTACTTTTAATTTTTGAGCTTTAATTTGAATTTTTTCAACTAATTCATCAGCAATTGATCCAACAGCTACTGCTGCAGAAACGGCCATACATCTTTCACCTGCTGAACCATATGCGGCTCCTATAATTCCATCAACAGCCTGATCAACATTTGCATCTGGCATGACCACTAAATGATTTTTAGCACCTCCTAAGGATTGAACTCTTTTTAAATTTTTTGCTGAATTTTCATAAATATATTTTGCAACGGGTGTTGAACCAACAAAACTTATTGATTTAATATCAGTAGATTCTAAAAGCATGTCTACTACGTTTTTATCACCTTGAATAACATTAAAAACCCCATCAGGTAAACCAGCCTCAGTAAATAACTCTGCTAACCTTATAGAACATGATGGATCTTTTTCTGATGGCTTTAATATAAAACTATTTCCACAAGCTATAGCAATAGGATACATCCACATAGGCACCATAGCAGGAAAATTAAAAGGAGTTATTCCTGCACAAACACCTAAAGGCTGCCTTATTGACCATGAATCTATATTGGTTCCAACATTTTGAGAAAATTCACCTTTAAGTAAATGAGGTATCCCCGTTGCAAATTCTACAACTTCTAGACCTCTTGTGACAGATCCTTTTGCATCTTCCAAAGTTTTTCCATGTTCAGTTGAAATAATTTTAGCTAGTTCATCTAAATTATTTTCTAAAAGATTTTTATATTTAGATAATATTCTTGATCTTTTTAATGGTGTAGTTTTAGCCCACTCTTTTTGGCTGTTTACTGAAGACTTGATAACTTCTTCAAAATCTTTCAAATTAGATAGTGCAACATCTGCACAAGGCTCACCTTTTGAAGGATCATATACTTTTAATTTAATATCTGAGTATCCTTGTATTTTTCCATCAACGTAATTTTTAATTATTTTCATTATTTTTCTTTCTATAAATAAGAATTAAATTTCTAGAGTAGACTAAAATTCCAAACAATTGTCCTGTAATTATTACTGGATCAGATCTAGAAATTGCATATAGTAAAAGCATTAATCCTCCTAGAATGCTTAAATACCAAAATATAATTGGTATTTTGCTTTCTCCTATTCTTTCAGAATAAATCCATTGTACAATAAATCTAGAGGCAAAAACAGCCTGGCCAGTAAAACCAATTATAAGGAAAAAAAGTTCATAGTTTTTTAATAAACTCAACATCTTAAATAAAATATTTAGTATATAAAAAATTAAATAAATCTATAATGATTTTATTATAAAGATTAATTTATTTTATCTAAATATTTATGTGTGGAATAGCTGGGGTTTTTGGTAAAAAATTAGACATTAATCAAATAAATAATTGTCAAAACATTTTAAAAAATAGAGGGCCTGATTTCACTGATTATTTTCAAAAAGAGGATATTACATTAATTCATACCAGACTATCTATTTTAGATTTATCATCAAATGGCAATCAACCTATGATTGATAAACAAACAGGAACAGTACTTATTTTTAATGGAGAAATATATAATTTTAAAGAATTACAAAATAAAATAAATAATAAAGTTACAGCTTTCAACGATACTAGAGTAATTTTAAATCTTTTTTTAAAATATGGATTTGACTCCTTTAAAATGCTTAGAGGAATGTTCGCCATTGCAATTTGGCAGCCTAAAGAAAAAAAATTAATTTTAGTTCGAGATAGATTTGGTATTAAACCTCTATATTATAATAATGACAATAATAATTTTTATTTTGCATCTGAAATAAAAGCTTTACAAGTAATGGGTGTTAATAGAAATTTTGAATATAAATCAATAAAAAATTATTTAGTAAATGGAATTCTAGAAAATAATTCTGAAACTTTGTTTGAAAATATATTTCCAGTTGAGCCTGGAACAATTATCACAATACAAAAAAATAATGTTACTAAAAAAAAATTCTGGAATAGTAAAATTGTAACAAAAAATTTTATCAAGAAAAATGAAATTAATGAAGCAATAAGAGATAAATTAAATGAAGTAATTAAACTTCATCTTATAAGTGATGTAAAAGTTGGCATAACTTTAAGCTCAGGAATAGATTCACAAATTTTACTCAAATATATATTAGATCACAATAAAGATATTAGTGCATATACCTATGGATATGAAAATAAAGTTTACGATGAATCAGACTTTGTAAAAGAAGAATATAAAGATTTAAATATCAAAAAAGTAAATTCTATTCTTAAGCCAAATGATTTAATCAGTGAATTAAATGAGGCAATAAAATATTTTCATAGCCCTTTAGGTGGTTTAGGGACGTTATCATTTTATAATTTAATGAAAAAAATTATTTCAGATAATACTAAAGTAATTTTGTCTGGAGAAGGAGGTGATGAAGTTTTTTTTGGATACAAGTATTATTATTATGCTTATCTTTTAGATTTAAAAATAACAAATCAAATTGAAAAACTAAATAATGAATTAAAAAAATGGAAAGAATTGACAAATGAAGACTTAGCAAATGATATATTTAGAGAAAAATATTTAGAAAATAAAATTTATGGATCATTAGCGCCAGATGGCACTCAACTTTCAAGTGAATTAATTGAGGGAGAATTTTTAAGAAATATAAAATTAGAGGATAACAACCCAATTTTTCAATCAAATCATCTTGAAGCCATAAATCAAATGGATATAAAGGAAAAAAAACTTCCAAAATTATTAATGTTTCAAGATAGGTGTTCTATGAATAGTAATGTAGAATCCAGAGTTCCTTTTTTAGACCATGAGTTGTACGAAATGGCTAGAAACATATCTGCTGATCATCATATTAATAACGGAAGTCTAAAAAGTATTTTAAATAGAGATTTAAATAAAAAAAATAAGAAAAATATAGAAAAAAAATATGTTGCAGCTCCTCAAAGAGAATGGTTAAAGAAAGATTTATACAAATCTGTTAAGGAAATCATTTTTGATGGATATTTGGTTAATAACAAAATGATTAATAAAGATAATTTCTTAAATAAATATCAAAAGTATAGTGAAAGTAATGAGCTGGGAAATTCTTTTTTTATTTGGAAAGTTCTAAATCTTGAAATATTATTTAATCAGACGTGAAAAAAAATAAAATAATATGTATAATTCCTGCAAGAGGTGGATCAAAAGGACTTAAAAATAAAAATATAAAAAATGTAGATGGTCATCCTTTAATCGCTTATGTAATTACATTAGCAATAAAAGCTAAAATATTTGATACAGTTTTAGTTTCTACTGATAATAAAAAAATAGCTCAGATTTCAAAAAAGTATGGTGCAAAAGTTCCATTTTTAAGAGAAAAAAAATATGCTCAAGATCTTACAACAACAGAGGCTACACTTCAAAATGCATTAAATGTTTATGAAAAGCAAAACTCAGTTAAATTTGATATATGTGTTTACATGACAGCAACAGATATCTTTAGGCAGGTCTCTGATATAAAGAAAGCTGTAAATATTTTAAAAAAAAATAAGAGTGTTGAAAGTGTTTTTTCAGTTAGGCCTACACACAAAAATTTTTGGTATAAAAATAAATCAGCAAAATTTCAAAGAATACTTAAATCGATGAAAGATTATAGTTCTAGGCAGATAAAAAAACCTATTTTTAGAGAAGATACAGGAATAGTTTGTGCTAGTAGAGCATATTTATGGAGACAAGGAAGGCGAATAGGTGACAATGTAAAAATATTAATTAATAATAATCCAATAGATATAGATATTCACGATGATTATGACATGTTTTTAGTGAGAAAAACATTTGAATATTTTAAAAAAACTAATAAAAAATTTTTACCTAAAATTAATTAATGAAAAAATCAAAAAAATTAGTTTCAATTATTATCAGAGTTAAGAATGAAGAAAAATGGATTACAAGTTGCTTAAGATCTGTGTTTAATCAACAATATAATCATTTTGAAGT
>MDTA01209753.1_pt1 | contig 10718 bp, 14 predicted proteins | sample 811151 | NCBI WGS metagenome assembly MDTA01 (sample SAMN05326648, study PRJNA326480) | marine metagenome | isolation source: seawater | place: Indian Ocean: South | collected 2010 | reverse complement strand
GATAAAGTAGGGCGTATAAGAGCATTGAACCATGACCAGCTGATAGTACAAACCTATCTCTATTGGGCCAATTAGGAGTCTCAGGATCAAATTTTAAATGATTAAGGAAAAGTACTGTTGCAACATCAGCAAAACCCATAGGTAAACCAGGATGTCCGGAATTTGCTTTTTCTATTGCGTCAATTGATAAAAATCGAATTGCATTAGCTAAAACACGTTCTTCAACTGTATGCTTCGTCATGCTATATCCTTTAAATCTAAAAATAAAATATAATTAACTTAGTTAAAAATGTCTTGAGAATTCCTTACCGTCAACAAAGAAAAAGTTAATTACTAACATTTATTGTATAATGTTAGAATTGGGTTAAAATATCATGAGAATTTTAAATATTGAATTTTTAATTTATTTAGCTAAATTATTATATCAATTCTGGAGTTAAATTTGTCTGATATTGAGAAATCTAGAGAAAAGTTTGAAGAAGCCTTGGTTAATCTTGAGCAAATGGTAGACAAGTTGGCTCGGGCTAGATTAAAAGATACTCATAGCAATTCAGGTAAGAAGATTGAACCTATATCAGAAGATCCTGTCATAGTAAAAAAGGAAAGAGACGAGCTTAAGGTAAAACTTGGTGAGATTACAGAAAATTACGAAACTCTTTCATCTGTAACTTCTCAACTTTCGATAAGATTAGATAATACAATTAAAAAACTAAGATCTGTTTTGGAATAAACTTATGGCTGTTGTTGAAATAGAGGTTAATGGTCGAAATTATCAAATAGCATGTGATGATGGCCAAGAGGAACATTTAAAAGAACTTTCTATAAAAATAAATAAGATTGTTAAGGGTTTGGTTGATTCTATGGGTCAAATTGGTGATGCTAGACTCATGCTTATGGCAGCTCTTCTTCTTGCAGATGAAATTAGTGATAATGAAAAGACAAATATGAGTCAGAACTCTGATGATATTAATGACAAAGTAACTCAATCTTATAATATCGCAACCAAACGTATTTTGGATGTTGCAGCAAAGTTAAATAAATAATATTTTATAGAAAGCGGGTACTGCAAATCAGGAAAGACAAAATATCTCCAGGGCCGTTTCTTCTAACTTGGGAGCTGTCTCTTTTGAGGTCGTGGCCTTGATATCGCGGCACCCACCTACTTTTAAGTAGGCCAAGGTAGAAATTGTGTCTTTCGGATTTTGCGGTCCCGTGTAAAAAAATAAGTGTTATGTAAGTGAAAAAAGAGACCTTACGATCAAAGTTGATATCCATTAGGGACAAGACCCCAGCTTTTGTTTGGGAGTCAAAGGCTATAGCTGATAACTTAACTCAAAATTATTCTTTTTCTAAAGACCTAATTATTGCTGGTTATTGGCCAATAAAAAATGAGGCTAGCCCTTTAAATCTTCTTTCAGTGCTTTATGATTCAGGTCATACGATTTGTTTGCCAGAAGTGATTAGCTATAGTAAGATTCTGAATTTTAGAAGATGGTGTCCGTATCATCCTTTGCAACCTGGAAAATTTGGAACTTCTCAGCCTTGGTTAGATCAACCATCGTTGAAACCAGATGTTATTTTAACACCCTTAGTTGGGTTTGATAGTAAAGGAACAAGATTAGGTTATGGAGGTGGTTATTATGATCACACAATATCTAATTTAAAGGAAAAAAATGGTGGTTCAGTGATTGTGTTAGGTGTTGGCAGGGAAATTCAGAGAGTTCACGCAGTTCCAAATACTTCGAATGATCAGAAATTAGATTTTATTTTAACTGAAGAAAATTTTGAGAGGGTAACTTGAGGCTTCTTTTTTTAGGTGATGTTGTAGGAAAAATTGCAAGAGAGAAAGTAATTCAGTCGATGCCTATGTTGAGAGAAAAACTTGCGCTTGATTTTGTGGTGGTAAATGGAGAAAACGCGGCTGGTGGTTTTGGAATTACATCAGATATATGTAGGCAATTTTTTGACTCTGGTATTGATGTAATAACAGGTGGGAATCACTCATGGGATCAATCAGAAATAATTGAATTTATTGAAAATGAACCTCGTCTTTTGAGACCATTGAATCATGTAAGTGGAACCCCTGGAAGAGGGCATTATGTATACAAGAACTTTGATGGAAGAAAAATTTTAGTAGTAAATATTATTGGTCAAGTTTTTATGAAACCCTATGAGAATCCTTTTATAAGTATTAATGATTGTCTGAAATCTTCAAATTTGGGAAAGACTGTAGATCTAATTTTTGTAGACTTTCATGCTGAGGCAACAAGTGAGAAAATGGCTATGGCCCAATTTCTTGATGGTAGGGTTTCTGCTGTTATAGGTTCACATCAACAAATACCTACAGCCGATGCCCAGATTCTAGATAGAGGAACAGCTTATCAAACTGATGCTGGAATGTGTGGAGATTATAATTCAGTTATAGGTATGCAGAAAGAGGTTCCAATAAATAGGTTTTTGGGAAAAATATCAAAAGAAAGACTTAAGCCCGCCAATGGAGAGGCAACTATTTGTGGTGTTGTAATTGAAACATATGAAACATCTGGTCTGGCAAAAAAAATTACTCCATTAAGGTTTGGGGGTAAATTAATTGAAAAATGGCCAAGCTAGTATAATATTCTATCATTATAGTGCTAGGTTATGGTTTTAAGTTTGATCAATTAAAATAAGATAGGTTAGATGGCTGGTCACTCACAATTTAAAAACATTATGTACCGTAAAGGTGCTCAAGATGCTAAAAGGGCTAAAGTTTTCACAAAACTTATTCGTGAATTAACAGTTGCTTCCAAAGAAGGAGGTTCTGACCCTAGCTCTAATCCAAGACTCCGGTCAGCAATTTCTTCAGCTAAGTCAAGCAACCTTCCTAAAGACACAATGGAAAAAGCAATTAACAGGGGCTCAAACTCAAATGAGGACTCTTCTTTTGAACAGGTAAGGTATGAGGGTTACGCCCCTGGAGGTGTTGCATGTATTGTTGATGCACTTACAGACAATAGGAATAGAACTGCGGGAGAAGTTAGAGCTGCCTTTTCAAAGTATGGTGGGGTTTTAGGCGAAACAAACTCAGTTGCTTTTCAGTTCGATAGAGTCGGTTCAGTAAAAATTAAAAGCTCTAATTATAATTCTGATGAAATGTTAGAGTTAGCAATTGAAGTTGGCGCAGAGGAAGTTATTGATGGTGGGCAATATAATGAATTTATTTCTAAGCAGGAAAATTTTTATAGTGTAAGAAACTCTATTGAAACTAAATTATCCTGCGAAATTTTCGCAGAATTAACATGGAAGCCAAAGAATTTTGTAAAAGTTGATTATGAAAATGCAGAGAAAGTTCTAAAAATTATTGAAGCTTTAGAAGAGAGCGACGATGTTCAAAGTGTCAGTAGTAACTTTGAAATACCAGATGAAATTTTAAAAAAGTTGAGTGGTTAAATGATATCATTGAGAGATATATGTTAGTTTTAGGCTTGGATCCAGGTCTTAATAATACTGGATGGGGTTTAATCAAAGCTTCTGGCTCTGCTATTAGTCATGTTAATAACGGAGTTATAAAAATTTCAAGAGAGAAATCTTTGCCTGAAAAATTATCAGAAATATACAATTCGCTGTCAAAAGTCGTTGAAGAGTATTTACCAAACTCAGCTGCAGTAGAAGAGGTTTTTGTTAATAAAAACCCAAACTCAACACTTAAATTGGGCCAAGCGAGGGGAATATCATTATTGGTGCCAGCAAACTTAGGAATACCAGTTAGTGAGTACTCATCAACTAAAGTTAAAAAATCTTTGGTTGGGAACGGTCATGCTGAAAAAGAGCAGGTTAGAGTTATGGTGAAGCATTTACTTCCTGGTTGTGTTATAAATAGTTATGATGCCGCAGACGCATTAGCTGTAGCGATTTGCCATAGTCATTACAGTCTGAATAACTCCAGTCTAGGAAATTTTGAAAGTAATTAAATGATAGCAAAACTGACAGGTTTTATTGAAGAAATTGGAGATGGTTGGATAATAATTAATGTTAATGGTGTGGGTTATATGGTTTTTTGCAGTCAAAAAACAATTGATGAGGCGCCAAAAAAATTTTCAGAGCACTCGTTTTTTATTGAAACTCATGTCAGAGAGGATCATTTTCATCTTTACGGTTTTAATGATATCGTTGAGCAACAATGGTTTCGTATCTTAATAACTGTTCAAGGGGTTGGGGCAAGAGTTGCCTTGGCGATTCAATCATTTTTTGACCCAAATAGCTTATCAAGCCTCATTTCTGTTCAGGATAATTCAGCTTTTACAAAAGTTTCCGGAATAGGGCCAAAGTTAGCTCAAAGGATTGTTAATGAGCTTAAGGATAAGGTCCCTTCTAGTCTTATTGTTGAGCTAAAAACAAACGGTTATAATGAGCCAAAAGAGAAGGAGAGTTTTATAAATGCCCAATCTGCTCTTTTAAATTTAGGTTTTAGAAAGAGAGATGTTGATCAGGTGATAGCAAAACTAATATCTGAAAAAGGAAATATAGGTTTTGAAGATCTAATAAAAGAATCTTTGAAACGTTTAAACAACGTAAGTGAAGTAAATTGAAAGATCAGAAAAACAAAAGAATCGTTGATCCGATTACTCAAAACAAAAAAGAGGATGATCTAAATATAAGGCCCACAAACCTAAAAGATTTTGTTGGCCAATCAAAGTTATGCGACAATCTAAGTATTTTTGTTGAGGCGGCTAAATCAAGAACTGAAGCATTAGATCATGTGTTATTTGTTGGCCCTCCTGGGCTTGGCAAAACTACTCTTGCACAAATTGTTGCAAAAGAATTAGGGGTTAATTTCAGAGCAACTGCAGGTCCAATAATATCTAAATCAGGTGACCTTGCCGCTCTTCTTACAAATTTAAATTCAAATGATGTTTTGTTTATTGATGAAATTCATAGATTGACCCCCGCTGTGGAGGAAATTTTATATCCAGCGATGGAGGATTTTCATCTCGATTTAATTATTGGGGATGGTCCTTCAGCTAGGTCAGTAAGAATTGACTTGCCAAAATTTACTCTTGTCGGAGCTACAACACGATCTGGTTTATTAACAACGCCCTTAAGAGAGAGATTTGGGATACCCTTAAGGTTAAATTTTTATGAAGTTAATGATTTAATTAAAATTGTTAGGAGAGGGTCCAAGGTTCTTGATATAGAATTAGAAGATGATGGTGCAGAAGAAATAGCTTGCCGTTCAAGAGGTACCCCTAGAATTGCTCACAGGTTATTAAAAAGAGTAAGAGATGTAGCTATTGTTACTAATGCAAAAACAATTAATAAAGAAGTTGCAAATGAAGCTCTAGGGAGACTAGATGTAGACTTTATGGGGCTCGATGCAATGGACTTAAAGTACTTAACATGCATTGCCCAGAACTATTTAGGTGGTCCTGTAGGTATTGATACAATTGCAGCTGCATTATCTGAGCCTCGTGATGCAATAGAAGAGATTATTGAACCATATCTTATTCAAATAGGCTTAATGCAAAGAACACCAAGGGGTAGAATTCTTACAATCAACGCTTTTAAGCATTTAAAATTAGAGGTTCCTAAGTCTTTTCAGTCACATTTAGATTTAGGTTAGTATGTTGAATGATATTGTTAAAAATTTTGTAATAAGAATATACTATGAGGATACTGATGCATTAGGCCTTGTTTATTACGCTAATTATTTAAAATTTTTTGAAAGAGCAAGAGCAGAATACTTTAGAAGTATTGGGTTCAGTCTTGGGGATATCTCTCGTAACTCAGACATTTTTTTTGTTGTTCGTAGTTGTAAGATAAAATTTATAATGCCAGCAAAGTTTAACGATAATATAGAAGTTATTTCGAATATAAAATCTCTAAAAAAAAAATTAATTCAGTTTGAGCAAATAATTAAATTAGATAAGAATGTTTTAGTAAAGGGCTTGATAAATATATCCTGTATATCCCAAGCAGGCCATGCTACAATCATTCCAGAAGATATTTATCTTAGTTTAAAAAAAAATTAATGAGTTACTAATATAGAAAGAAAAGTAAAATGGAGCAACAAGCAGTAGAGGCTGTATCAATCGCTGGATCCGTGTCAGCTGATTTATCTATTTGGTCTTTAATTTACAAGGCTGATTTTATAGTTAAATTAGTTCTTTTGATTTTAATTTCTGCTTCTATATGGTCGTGGGCAATAATTTTTGATAAGATCAAGAAGTTAAGAGATATTGCTCAAAAAACTAATGAATTTGAAGATAAATTTTGGTCTGGTAGTTCTCTAGAAGAATTATTTGAGGACATAAAGTCAGGTGCAGACCATCCTATGGCTTTGTTGTTTGTGTCAGCTATGAAAGAGTGGAAGAGAACATCTAAGGTTTCTAAGCTAGGTCAGTTAAGCGCAAGTTTTAAGGACCGGTTAAGTCAAATTATGAGATTAACAATTAGCAGGGAAGTTGAAAGTTTAGAAAAATATTTGGGTTTTTTAGCAACTGTTGGCTCTACGGCACCTTTTGTTGGTCTTTTCGGGACTGTTTGGGGAATTATGAATAGTTTTCAGTCTATAGCGTCTAGTGAAAACACAAGCTTGGTAGTTGTTGCTCCAGGAATTGCAGAAGCTTTATTTGCTACCGCGATAGGACTTGTAGCCGCTATACCAGCAGTAATAGCTTATAATAAATTTTCAAATGATTTAAATAGGTTTGCAAATCGTTTAGATGGTTTTGCGGCAGAATTTTCATCAATTTTGCTACGTCAGCTTGAGGAGAGGTCAGCTAAATGACTGCATTTTTGACAGAAAAGAAATATCAAAAGAATACATCTTATAAGCCTATGTCTGAAATTAATGTAACGCCCTTTGTAGATGTAATGTTAGTTCTTCTAGTGATTTTTATGGTAACAGCGCCTTTGTTAACTGTTGGGGTGTCCGTAGACCTTCCTAAAACTAAAGCAAAAGTTATTCCTGGTAAAGATGAACCCTTAGCTATTAGTATCGATAGTAATGGTAATATTTTTATTCAAGATACTCAGGTTAAGATAAATACTCTGACGGCTAGATTGGGAGCTATATCAAATAATAGAAAAGAAACCCGTGTTTTTATAAGGGGTGATAGGAATATTGATTATGGAAAAGTTATGGAAGTAATGTCTGAAATAACTGCCGCTGGTTATAATAAGGTTTCATTGATCACAGAAAAGCCACAACCTTAATTTAAATTAATTTTATGCAAAAGCCGGTATTATTTTCTGTTTCATTTCATGTCCTGCTGGTTGGGGCAATGTGGATTACTATACCGGATTTTTTTGATGATAAAGAGATAAAAGATAAGCCAATTATTGTGGAGATTGTTTCTGTTGATAAAGATATAACTTCCCTTGAGTCAAAAAGAAAAAATCCTAAAAAAACTAAAGGGCAAATAGAAGAGGCAAAGCCTATTATAAAGTCAAAGCCTGCCTCAAAGCCTATTAGAGAAATTGCTGAAAATCAATCTTCTGAAGTGGTGGAACTGAATGAGTCTAAACAAAAACCTGTTCTCAGGACCCCCCCCAAAAAAGAAAATTTGCTTGACCAAACTAAATTAAAGCCAAAGTTAAAGCCCCGCCCTCCAAAAAAAAAGAAGGATTTTGATGCTAGTAGAATTTCCCTTTTAATAGATAAATCAAAAAAGGATTCCAAAGATGAGGAAAATAAAGATAAGAAAGAAGATAATTTTTTAACAAAGCCAAAAGTTAAAAAAGATATCTCAGAACAAGTCAATAAAAGAAAGAATCTAATTAAAAATGCAAAAATTTCATCTCGTTTAACGATGAGAGATATTGACCTGATAAGGTATCAGATAGAACGCAATTGGACGCCCCCATCAGGAGCTAGGGATGCGATAGACCTTATAATCAAATTAAGAATAGTTTTAAATCTTGATGGTAGTTTAAGAGGTGCACCGGTTGTTGTTAATTCAGGTAGGCTTAGTGATAATTTTTTTAGAGCTGCCGCTGATAGTGCAATTAGGGCGGTATATAAAGCGCAACCATTTACTGACTTACCTAAAGCAAAGTATGATGCCTGGCGTGATATAACGCTAACATTTAATCCAAAACAACTATTAGGTGGTTGATACTTTTTTTTTTTAAAATAAAATAGTTTAAAATGAGAGTGGATATGCAAAGAATTTTTTTAATTATTTTTTTTAAGTTTATTTTTTTAAACTCTGCTAATGGCCAGGTAGATATAGATATCACTAGAGGCAACATTGACCCATTGCCAATTGCTGTATCTGTTTTTAATTCTGGGGAAAATGATAAAATAAATGAAAATGTTGGTAAAAAAATTTCAGATGTCATTAGTAATAATCTTCTTCGGTCTGGGCTATTCCTGCCTCTAGACAGAAAGTCTTTTATAGAGGATACAAAGAGTATTATTGAAAGGCCAAGGTTTGGAGACTGGAGGGTTATCAATGCACAAGCACTCGTAACTGGTTCAACCAAATTAGAAACTGATGGAAGATTAAAGGTCTCATTTAGGCTATGGGATACATTTAAAGAACAGCAGATGACTGGTTTTGTTTATACGACTATTCCAACTAATTGGAGAAGGATAGCGCATATAATTTCTGACCAAATTTACGAGAGGCTCACTGGAGAGAAAGGTTATTTTGATACTCGTATAGTATACATTTCTGAAACTGGCCCTGCCACCAAAAGAGTCAAAAGGCTCGCAATAATGGATTTAGATGGTGCTAATCATAGGTTTTTGACTGATGGGAAACATTTGGTTCTTACTCCAAGATTTTCTCCTACTCGTCAGGAAATAACTTATCTAAGCTATTTTAATAAAAGCCCACGCGTTTACATATATAATATTGATACCGGCCAGCAAGAGGTTCTGGGTGATTTTCCAGGCATGACATTTGCTCCTCGGTTCTCCCCAGATGGAAATCAAGTAATTATGAGTTTAGCCTTAAATGGTAATTCAGATATTTACACAATGGATATTAGAACTAGGAGAGTTCAGAGATTAACAAAGAATCCATCAATTGATACTTCTGCATCCTATTCTCCAGATGGAACAAGGATAGTGTTTAACTCTGATAGAAGTGGGACCCAACAACTTTATGTTATGAAAGCTAATGGAAAGAAACAGAGAAGAATCTCATTTGGAAAAGGGAGGTACGCTACTCCCGTTTGGTCTCCAAGAGGAGATTTAATTGCTTTTACTAAGTTTTTTGGGGGGCGATTTCATATCGGTGTTATGAGGGTAGATGGTTCAGGAGAGAGATTGTTAACCGAGAGCTTCCTGGATGAAGGGCCCACATGGTCCCCAAATGGAAGGGTTTTAATGTATTTTAGGCAAAAACCAAGTAAATCAGATGGATCAGGAGGTTCTTTCAGCCTCTGGTCGATTGATCTGACTGGATTTAACGAAAGAAGGCTAATAACCCCACTTGATGCGTCTGATCCAGCTTGGTCACCATTATCTTCTATTCAATAGAACAAAGTTTTTTAATAAAAATTACTTATTTTTCAATAATCTGGCTGGACAGATGGTCAATAGAGGTTTAAAAGCGCAGATGAGTAATATTACTGAGAGTAGTAAAACTGATATATGACTCTCTATTCTTAACAAAAAAATTTTTTTTTGTTAAGATGACAATACTTAATTTGTCAATTTTTGGCGACGGAGAAATAGATGCGTTTGAAGTTCATCATGGCAATTGCCGCACTTTTCGTGGCTTCAGCTTGTACAACAGTAACAGATACTGATTCTGGTGCTGGAGGAAGTGGAGAAAGCACGAAATCATCATCATCATCATCATCATCATCATCTGTTGAATCAAAATCAGCGGAGATATTACCTGGAAGCCAGGCTGATCTTGTTTCTAATGTGGGAGACCGCGTTCTGTTTGAATATGATAGTTCAGACTTAACACCTGAAGCAAGACGTACATTGGAAAGACAAGCTGCTTGGTTAAAAAGATATTCAAATGTAAGTGTTACAGTTGAAGGTCATTGTGATGAGCGAGGTACTAGAGAATATAACTTGGCCCTTGGAGAGAGAAGAGCTACAGCTGTTAGTAATTTTTTGGTGGCTCTTGGAATCAATAGTGCAAGAATCATGACCATATCTTATGGGAAAGAAAAACCAGTAGCCCTAGGCTCCAATGATACTGCTTGGAGTCAAAATAGACGTGGAGTTACTAGGCTTAGAGCCCAATAGTTAAGGTAGTAAGACCGAGATAATTAACTTTATCTGTTTACTAAATAGTATACAAAGACCTGCTCGCCAGTTAAACTCTGGTGAATAGGTCTTTTTATCAAGTTTTTGCCGTAATTTAGATATATATATTTGTTTGCTAAATGTTATATATTGGATCAAATATGTCTTTCTTTAATTATTTTGTAAGATTTAATTTATTAATCCTTCTTGTTAGTTTGGCTGTTTTTCAATGCGTCCAAAGTCAATCTTTTGCGCAAGAAACAGTTCCTAATCAAGAATTTAAATCTTCTAATACTTTTAACAGCACTAGATCATTAACTAATCGTTTAGAGAGTCTAGAAAAGAATCTTCAAGATATTTCTAAAATAATATACAAGAATAGCAGCAACCAAGCTGGAATTGTTGCTTCAGGCTCTGCCCCAACTAAAAATACCTCAAATAATAGTCCCTCTATTCAAAGGATGACTGCAAATGAGCTAAGGATGTCTGAGCTTGAGTCTGAATTTAGAAGATTAACTGGTCT
>MDTA01207128.1_pt1 | contig 10718 bp, 11 predicted proteins | sample 811151 | NCBI WGS metagenome assembly MDTA01 (sample SAMN05326648, study PRJNA326480) | marine metagenome | isolation source: seawater | place: Indian Ocean: South | collected 2010 | reverse complement strand
CTGTCTGTATGGAAGGCCAGCCACCACCTTCTTCAAACGCCTGGTAGTCTGCAGGAGACGGCGCAAATGTGTTGGTTTCGTGTTGCATTCCGCCGACAGCGATAACGCTCATAGTCGAGATTCCAGGAGTGGCAGGGCCACGCAGTCTAGCGTGGTCGTGAGAGACAGTCCCGAATGGGCTCAAGCCGCACGTCCTGATCGCCAGGCGCACAACGCCGACAATCGATTGTCCGGGCAACCAGTTGCGGGCTTCGGTAGAATCCCCGCCCGTTGTAAGACCGACTGGCATTGCGTTAGGAGACTGAAGAAGTGACCCAATCGATTGGCATTATTGGCGCTGGCACGATGGGCCGCGGTATCGCGCAGATATGCGCATCCAGCGGATTGTCCGTGACCCTGTGCGACATCGATCAGGTACAGATCGACGACGCAGCCAAAGGCATCGAGTCTGGCTACGCACGCATGGTGCAGCGTGAGCGCATGAGTGAGGACGAATGTCAGGCAGCACTCGCCAGGCTCAACTACACCACCAGCCTGGAAGGTCTGGCGGGTTCCGACCTGACCATCGAAGCGGCTACCGAGACGCCGGAAGTCAAACTGCCGCTGTTCGAGAAGATTGCTGCTGTCGTCGGCGAAGAAGCCATTCTTGCGTCGAATACTTCATCAATCTCGCTGACTCGAATTGCAGCGGCCGTGCCGCGACCCGAGCGGGTCATCGGTATGCACTTCTTCAATCCCGTACCGGTCATGCAGTTGCTGGAAATTGTACGGGCGCTGCAAACCAGCGACGTGACTTACAACGCGGCGTGTGAAGTTGCCGATCGGTTGAACAAGACACGCGTGACCGTGAGCGACTCGCCGGGTTTTGTGGTCAATCGCATCCTGCTGCCCATGATCAACGAAGCGGTTCTGTCGTTGGCCGAAGGGCTTGCGACGGCAGAGGAGATCGATGTCGCCATGCGCCTTGGCGCCAACCATCCGATGGGCCCGTTGGCGCTGGCAGACCTTATCGGCCTGGATGTCTGCCTGTACGTAATGGAAACGCTGTACGAACAGTTTGGGGATTCGAAGTATCGTCCCGCACCATTGCTGCGCAAGATGGTTGATGCGCGTTATCTCGGCCGCAAGACCGGGCGCGGATTCTTCACCTACCGTTAACGCGTAGCGCCAGGGGCGGTGCCCACCCTGGGCTGGCGCCGCCTTAACATGTCCGCCAACACCCAGCATGCGACGGCGGCCAGCAGATGTTTGATCGTATGGCCGCCCACCTGAATAGCGGCATAGATGGCTTCATCGAAATGTTCTGCCACCTTGGCGAGCGCATAGAAGCCGAGCCCCGTTACCAGCATCCACCCGTGGGTGTAGCGCGCTGGATACAGTGCCACCAGCAGCGGGATCGACAGGAGCGGAACAAACTGCACCCAGGCGTAGGGGCGCAGATCGTCAAAGTAATACCAGTAGAAGACGGTTGCACCACCGAGAATCAGTGCGAGTGGCAGCCAGCGCGCAAGGCGCGCGTTGATGAACTCACACAACAACGCCACGAACAGGCCCGTGAATCCTATCGTCATGGGTAGGCGGTCCCAGACCAAAGTCCAGTTGCCAGGCTCCCAGTGGTAATAGGCGGAGCCCGCGCTCACCAGTGTGACGCCGCTGAACATCGCGAACCAGGACATACGGGCCGGTCCTCCTGCGTACCGCACACAGTTACGCAGGCCGATGAGGCCAACAACCAGGAAGGCCAGGTTCGACAGCACGTCCAATGCGTGCGGCAACCCCAACATGGTCCTGTCGTCGGCGAACTGGTGGTAGCCGGGACTTTGCGCGATTGGGTCGACGCCGGATAACACAATTGCACTGACCACTGCGATGCCCGGTACGGTCCATCCCCGCCAATTGGCCATGTTTGCATCCTCAAAAGCGCCGACCACTCCAGGCGTCGACCTCAACGGCATCATACAGGGACCGCGCGAGTGGCTTCGTACCAAGTTACAGCGCATAGGTATTAGTTCGCACCAATGTGGTTCAAACTGCGTGTTTGAAAGCATCGAATACGGCGAAGCGACGCTATTTTAGGAGCTGGCACGCATCTTGATAGTGCAGCGGATGTGAACGCACCACTCGAACAAAGCGCGACAGGTCCTCGAAGCGTTGGCTGGGACGCCAGCCTATCGCTGAAGTTTGCGCGTCGCCGTGGGCGCACACAGATCGTCGAACGTAAACATGTGGGACCACTCGTCGTTCAACGACCGTTTTTTCCTGAAGGCGAGATTTGCCACACGCTGCTGTTGCACCCCCCCGGTGGCATGGTGGGACACGACAAGCTGAGCGTGAATATCGACGTCGGTGCGGATGGCCATGCACTGATTACAACGCCTGGCGCCAACAAGCTGTACCGCAGTGACCGGAAGAGCGTGACGCAGATGCAGGCACTCACCGTGGCGGCGGATGCCTGTCTCGAGTGGTTGCCGCAAGCGTTGATCGTTTTTGATGGTGCGTTTGCCGAATTGCGCACAACGATACGGCTTGGTGCACGTTCACGTTTTATCGGCTGGGAGCAGTTTTGTCTTGGACGGCCGGCGATCGGTGAGCGATTCGGCCGAGGTCGTCTGCACCAGGTCTTGTCCATCAAAACCGCTGATCCAAACAGCCACGTCAGCGAGTGCTGGACAGTTGATGGCGGCTCTGACGCGTTGGACGCGCAGTGGGGGTTAGGCGGGTGTCCGGCGCTAGCCAGCATGTACGCGTACCCGGCCAGTCCGGAAGCGCTCGAAATTGCACAACAAGCGACGATTGATGGGGCGGGCTCGATGCTCGGTGCGACACGCCTGGGTGAGCTGCTGATCGTGCGGCTTCGCGCGGACGACGCGGAGCGCGCGCAACAGACACTCGAGAAGTTATGGGAGCGGTTGCGTCCCGTTGTCGCCAACACGCCCGCGCGCAGACCGCGCATCTGGGCAACGTAACGGAGGCCTTTCTGTAATGACAGACACGACAAGAGGATCCCGATGGAGCTGACGCCACGCGAGAAAGACAAGCTACTGCTCTTCACCGCGGCCCTGCTTGCAGAGCGTCGCAAGGGACGCGGCCTGAAGCTCAACTATCCGGAAGCGGTCGCTTTCATCTCGGCCGCTATACTCGAGGGCGCGCGCGACGGCATGACCGTCGCCGAGCTGATGTCATACGGCACGACTATCTTGCGTGCGGAAGATGTGATGGATGGTGTTGCCGAACTGATTCCTGAAGTTCAGGTAGAAGCTACGTTCCCGGACGGGACAAAGCTTGTAACCGTCCACAACCCCATCGTGTGAGGACTGCAAATGATTCCCGGCGAAGTTTTTGTTCAATCCGGTGAGATTGAAATCAACACGGGCCGACCGGTGATCGAGCTTCGTGTTGCCAATCACGGTGACCGCCCGATTCAGGTTGGCTCGCACTATCACTTTTTTGAGACGAACCCCTCGCTGGTCTTCGAACGCGAAGCAGCCCGTGGATATCGCCTGAATATTCCTGCCGGCACCGCGGTGCGTTTTGAGCCCGGCCAGTCCCGCACTATTTCATTGGTCGCTTATGGCGGATCACGCACCGTGCACGGATTTCGCGCCGAAGTAGGGGGACCCCTGGAGGAAGACCATGGCGAGCATTAGTCGACGAGCTTATGCCGAGATGTATGGCCCCACGGTTGGAGACAAAATTCGCCTGGGGGATACCGAACTCATTATCGAAGTGGAACAAGACGCCGCGACACCCGGAGAAGAGGTGAAGTTTGGCGGCGGGAAAGTGATTCGTGACGGTATGGGGCAGGGGCAGGCTCGCAATGACGTCGCCGTGGATTGTGTCATCACTAATGCCCTGATCCTGGACCACTGGGGGATCGTCAAGGCGGATATTGGCATCAAGGCCGGACGCATCGTTGGTATTGGCAAAGCCGGAAATCCGGATGTCCAGCCCGGCGTAAGTATTGTCGTGGGGCCGGGTACCGAAGTTATCGCTGGCGAGGGCATGATTGCCACTGCCGGAGGGATCGATGCGCACATCCACTTTATCTGCCCGCAGCAGGTTGAAGAAGCGCTGATGTCCGGGATTACCACGATGTTGGGTGGTGGCACCGGACCAGCAGCCGGTACAAGCGCCACCACCTGTACACCCGGGCCATGGAATATTCATCGCATGCTGCAGGCGGCTGATGGCCTGCCAATGAACCTGGGCCTGCTTGGCAAAGGCAACGCGAGCGACGAGACGCCGCTGGTGGATCAGATTGTCGCGGGCGCGATGGGGCTCAAACTGCACGAGGACTGGGGCACCACGCCGTCAGCCATCGATACTGCGCTGACCGTAGCGGATGGCTTTGACGTTCAGGTGGCCATTCACACTGATACGTTGAACGAATCCGGGTTTGTGGAAGACACGCTGGCTGCGATTGCCGGGCGCACGATCCACACGTATCACACGGAAGGGGCCGGCGGTGGCCATGCCCCCGACATCATCAAGGCGTGTGGCGCTTCGAACGTATTGCCTTCTAGTACCAATCCGACTCGCCCCTACACCGTTAATACGGTAGATGAACACCTCGATATGTTGATGGTGTGTCATCACCTGGACAAGGCAATCGCCGAAGACATCGCTTTTGCGGAATCCCGTATTCGACGGGAAACCATCGCCGCCGAGGACATACTTCACGACGTCGGTGCGTTCTCGATGATCGCATCCGACTCGCAGGCCATGGGCAGGGTAGGTGAAGTGATCACGCGCACCTGGCAAACCGCTCACAAGATGAAAGTGCAACGAGGGTTGTTACCGGACGAACCGGGCGACAGCGACAATTTGCGCGCAAAGCGATACATCGCCAAATACACGATCAATCCAGCACTCGCACATGGCATCAGCCACGTTGTTGGCTCGCTGGAGGTTGGCAAACTCGCAGACATCGTACTGTGGAAGCCGGCGTTTTTTGGCGCGAAGCCTGCGATGGTGGTCAAGGGCGGACTGATCGTGGCGGCGCCAATGGGTGATCCCAATGCTTCCATTCCTACGCCGCAGCCCGTGCATTATCGGCCAATGTTTGGGGCTTATGGCGGAGCGCTCACCTCCACGAGTCTGACGTTTGTGTCCCAAGCCAGTGCGGAGAACGACATTGGTTACCAGCTGGGACTGAAGAAAACCTGTGTCCCTGTGCAGGGAACGCGCGCGGTCACCAAGGCCGATATGGTGCTGAACGACTTGCAGCCGGTCATTGAAGTTGACCCTCAAACCTACGAGGTGCGAGCGGACGGCGAGCTGTTGACCTGCGAGCCCGCGGAGGTGCTGCCGCTCGCACAACGTTACTTCCTGTTCTAGGTAAACGTCGTGTCGATTCCTGAATTGGTATTTGATCGCACGATTGAGGATGCTGTTTCGGCTGACTGCGAAACAGTTGTGCTGGACTACTCCGAGCGTCAGCGCTCGCGCCAGCGTATCAAACTCGCAAGCGGGCGCGACGCAGCCATTGTCCTGGTCCGCGGCACTACATTGTCTGGTGGTGAGCGACTTGCGTCAGCATGCGGAACGCACCTGGTTGTGCACTGTGCGGATGAGCAGGTGAGTACCGCGTCCACCGACGATCCGGTGTTGTTGGCACGTGCCTGTTATCACCTTGGCAACCGCCATCTACCGCTGCAGGTAGCGCAGGGTTGGGTTCGATATCGGCGCGATCACGTCATTGATGATTTGGCTGCTCAGCTGGGTCTGCAACTGATTCACGAAGACGCGCCATTCGAGCCCGAAGATGGCGCGTATCGGAATTCAACGGCGCACGCGCATCATCATGGGTGAGATGGCACACGAGGCCGAGCTTCGACTCTGGCAGCTTATCAGCCCAGCCCTGCCTCTCGGTGCTTACGCGTATTCGGAAGGACTCGAGTCCGCAATTTCGCTCGGCTGGGTGTACGACAGAGATTCGCTACGCAAGTGGTTGCAGGGCGTTGGTGAACAGCAGCTCGCAACCGTTGACCTGGTTTTCCTGCACAGGATAACGAGCTGTCTCCTCAAACAGGACGAAGCGGAGGCGCTTGCGCTCAACAATCGGCTGTTGAGTAGGCGGGAGACGTCCGAGCTGCGCGCATCGGATACACATCAAGGTGCAGCGTTGCGTCGCCTGGCGGCGGGGTTGGGTCTGGCATTTCCCGAGACGGCACCGCAAAAAAATCAGACAACACTCGCTTACGCGCTTGCGATGGTCGGCACAATCTGGCGGATTGGCCCTGCCCAGCAACTGCGGGCATACGCATGGATGTGGATAGAAAACCAGGTGGCTGCCGCGATCAAGACGGTTCCGCTAGGACAGACAGACGGTCAGGTCGTGCTCATGGACATGGCCGATCAGATTCCGGGCTGGTGCGCGCGGTCGAGCGAGGTCTCCCTGGAACATGGTGCTGCGGCGTTTGGACTCTCCATTATCAGCGCCCAGCATGAGACTCAATATACGCGCCTGTTTCGATCCTGAATGATTGCTGCGCGCGAACCTGAAGAGGAGTGGATACATGAATGCAGCACTTGACGTGTTACGCGTCGGCATTGGCGGGCCCGTCGGCTCCGGCAAAACGGCTCTGGTTAACTCCCTTTGTCATGAGATGCGGGAGCGTTATGAGCTTGGCGTCGTCACCAACGATATCTATACGCGTGAAGACGCCGATTTTCTGATCCGTCATGGCGCACTCACCGCGGACCGGATACGAGGCGTTGAGACCGGAGGCTGCCCGCACACGGCTATTCGCGAAGACGCGTCAATCAACCTAGCGGCAGTAGAAGAGCTGACCGAACTGTTCTCCCTGGACGCGGTTCTGGTGGAGAGCGGCGGGGACAACCTCAGCGCGACATTCAGTCCGGAGCTATCAGACTTGACGCTGTACGTCATCGACGTTTCCGCCGGAGACAAGATTCCTCGCAAAGGCGGACCCGGCATTACGCAGTCCGATCTCCTGATCATCAACAAAACCGACCTTGCGCCCATCGTTGGCGCATCACTGGACGTGATGGACCGCGATGCCAGGAAGATGCGTGGAGAGAAACCGTTTGTATTTTCCAACCTGAAGTCGGGGGAAGGTTTGCAAACGATCATCAGCTTCATCGAAGACAAAGGCATGCTGCGTGCGTGAGCCCCATTACAGTGCGAGCTAAGCACTCATGCGATGCAGGAGCGCGTTTGGCTACGCACCAATGCAAATCAACCACTGCGGATTTCCGCGCCAAACCAGAGCAAAGGCCTGCAGAGTTAACTGAATAGCAACCTTTTTGGCAAATGTGTCGAGTCATCCGGGTTTGGCACATCGTTTGCACCGAAGACTGTGACTGCATCATCAAACAAAGAGGTCAATATGGATTTCAGTCACAGCAAGAAGCGTGCACGGCAAAGCCTGCGTGCTCATGTTTCTCGTCTCGGTCTGGCACTTGCACTGACGACGGCGGCTGCGGCCATTCAAGCCGCGGACACGATCAAGGTTGGTGTGCTGCATTCCTTGTCCGGCACGATGGCCATCAGTGAAACGACACTGAAAGACACGGTGTTGATGCTGATCGAAGAGCAGAACAAGAAGGGTGGAGTACTCGGGAAGATGCTCGAGCCTGTGGTCGTGGACCCGGCGTCGAACTGGCCATTGTTCGCAGAGAAAGCACGCGAACTTATCAGCAAAGACAAAGTGGCTGTCACCTTTGGCTGCTGGACGTCTGTCTCGCGCAAGTCTGTTCTCCCTGTTTATGAAGAGTTGAACAGCTTGTTGTTCTATCCCGTTCAGTACGAGGGTGAAGAGTCGTCCAAGAACGTCTTTTACACCGGCGCGGCTCCGAATCAGCAAGCCATTCCTGCCGTTGACTATTTGATGAACGAAGTTGGTGTGAAGCGCTGGGTGTTAGCGGGCACGGACTATGTCTATCCGCGTACAACTAACAAGATCCTGGAAGCGTACCTGAAAGCTAAAGGTGTCGCGCAGGAAGATATCATGATCAATTACACACCGTTTGGTCACTCAGACTGGCAAAGCATTGTTTCCGGAATCAAAACCTTTGGTTCGGCGGGCAAGAAGACCGCTGTTGTCTCAACGGTCAACGGTGATGCGAACGTGCCTTTCTACAAGGAACTCGGTAACCAGGGTATCTCCGCGGAAGATATTCCGGTGGTCGCTTTCTCTGTTGGAGAAGAAGAACTCTCTGGTATTGATACCAAGCCACTAGTGGGACATCTCGCGGCCTGGAACTACTTCATGAGCGTTGACGACGAAGCGAACTCCGAGTTCATCGAAAAGTGGCACAAGTTTATTGGCGACGAAAAGCGCGTAACCAACGACCCGATGGAAGCGCATTACATCGGCTTCAATATGTGGGTGAAGGCCGTTGAGAAAGCGGGCACCACGGATACGGATGCAGTGGAAGCCGCAATGATCGGCATGACTTATCCGAATCTGACGGGCGGTGTTGCCGTGATGAATGCCAATCACCATCTGTCGAAGCCGGTGTTGATTGGAGAGATCCAGGAAGACGGTCAGTTTGAAACAGTCTGGTCCACGCCGGACACCGTTATCGGTGATGCGTGGTCCGACTTCCTGCCGGGCAGCAAGACCATCCTCGCCGACTGGACGGCTCCGGTCAGCTGCGGAAACTTCGACATTACGTCGGGCAAATGCTCAGGGCAAAACTACTAGCCGGAGCTGCAAGGCAAATCTGCTCAGATATAGCCGATTGCGGATAACGGCAGATTGGTTCGCCCCAATCGATAGATAACCTCCTGTGTGTCGGGTTTGGAGCCGGCCTTTAGCCGGCTCCTCTTTTTTGAGCAGAAGGATAAGTCCCCATGTCCCCTCGGATCATGGCATTGCCAGTTCCACTTCAATGCCTCGTGAGCACGTTCTTGCTGGTGCTAGTAACGGTCACGCTGACGGTGCCAGACGCGAGCGCCAGTGAACTCGCCGCAGCCGCAGAGAGACTGACCGACCGCAAGCTCAAAGTGCGAGCGGCTGCCATCAACCAGATTATCGAGACCGAAGACGAAGCGAGTCTCGCGCTCTTGCGCGGGTTATTGGAAGCGCGGGTCTATTACAGAAAAGCGGATAAACGCTTGGTGTTTGCCCGCAAAGACGGATCATCTTTTGACACCGTTGATGTATTCAGTGGAGAGAGCCTCGGAAAGGTCAGGAAACGGGCGCTCAAGAAAGTAGGCATCAATAATCGCATCAGACGCGTGCTACGTGCGGCGATCGCACGCGCCGAACTGGTTGACCGCGACGTTGCCGTCCGGCTGCGAGCTATCGCAACGCTGGCCAAGGGGGCGGGCGCCGAAAACATCAAGATGTTGCGAGAGCGCTTGCCAGCAGAGACAGATGAAGGCGCCCGAGGTGCGATCGAATCCGTCCTGGCGCTTGCGGACGTGCGTTCTGAAGACAGCGCCGTACGTACGGCTGCGATCACGCGTCTGGGCGAGTCTACGGAGATTCAATCCGGCAATACGTTGAAGCAACTGGTTGAGGCGCCGCCCGATAGCTTCACCGCGGCCGACACCCGGCTCGCAAAAGAAGCGCTGCGCCAATTTGAGATGCGGGCCACGTTCTACGGTTGGATTGAGACCTTGTTTTTTGGTCTGAGCCTCGGCTCGGTATTGGCCCTCGCCGCGATTGGTCTCGCGATCACGTTTGGTGTCATGGGTGTGATCAACATGGCGCACGGCGAGTTGATGATGTTGGGCGCTTACACCACCTACGTGGTGCAGACGGCCTTCCCGAACTGGATTGGCGCCAGTCTGTTGATAGCTACACCGGCCGCGTTTCTGGTGTCTGCGCTGTTTGGCGTTCTCATTGAGCGCGGTGTCATTCGTTTTTTGTACGGACGGCCGCTGGAAACGCTGCTGGCTACGTTTGGTATAAGCCTTATCTTGCAGCAGCTCGTACGCACCGTATTTTCGCCGCTCAATCGCGCCGTGCAGACGCCTGAATGGATGAGCGGATCCTTGGAGGTCAACGCCATGTTGTCGTTGACCTATAACCGCCTCTACATCGTCGTTTTCACCATCCTGGTATTCCTCGCGTTGATGTGTGTCATGAAACGCACCGCGCTTGGCTTGCAGGTGCGCGCGGTTGCCCAGAATCGTCGCATGGCACGTGCTCTGGGGGTGCGCTCGGCGCGCGTCGATATGATGACGTTTGCGCTTGGCTCCGGTATCGCCGGTGTCGCCGGGGTCGCATTGAGTCAGCTTACGAATGTGGGCCCGAACCTCGGGCAAGCTTACATCGTGGATTCGTTTCTGGTGGTTGTATTTGGCGGCGTCGGAAACTTGTGGGGCACGTTGGTAAGCGGCTTGTCCCTGGGTGTCGCCAACAAACTGATGGAGCCCTGGGCCGGCGCCGTGCTGGCAAAGGTGATTGTGTTGGTAGCGATCATCTTGTTTATCCAACGCAATCCGCGCGGCTTGTTCCCGCAGCGCGGCCGTGCGGCTGAGGAGTAGTGCTGATGGATAGCACCAAACTCACCGTTTACCTGTTGCTTGCCCTGGCCGTCAGTGTTGCGGTTGCGAACCTGTTGATTGCGCAAAGCAGCCCTTTTCACGTATCTACGTTTACCGTCACGTTGCTCGGCAAATACCTGACCTTTGCACTGCTGGCCGTGGCGCTCGACCTGGTGTGGGGTTACTGCGGCATTCTCTCTCTTGGTCACGCCGCGTTTTTTGCATTGGGCGGTTATGCCATGGGCATGTATCT
>MDTA01166473.1_pt1 | contig 10718 bp, 14 predicted proteins | sample 811151 | NCBI WGS metagenome assembly MDTA01 (sample SAMN05326648, study PRJNA326480) | marine metagenome | isolation source: seawater | place: Indian Ocean: South | collected 2010 | reverse complement strand
TATTGTATTGTATTCCAAACAATAAAAAGCATAAAGGTCAACCATACCTTTTTTATAGTCTCTAAGCTTTGTATTAGCCCCTCTACGCATGTCAAAACACCAATTCACTCTTTTATTAGTTTTATGGCACATTTTCTTTACAGAGCATGTTTTTACTTGGCACTTGTACATAATGTCATTTATTTCAAATATTATGTCAGCATGACTACCATGCGGTAAAACATGAACGGTGTCGCTTTCTAAGCTTAAAAAACTAGCTACAGCGTATTCGCCTGATCTTCCAATGCGTTCTGTTTGACGTGTCATCAAAAAGGGTATTCATCAGACTCCATCATTTTTGAAAGCCTAACAGCTCTTTGACCTACTTGGCCAGCCCATCTGCTGTTTAACATTTCTTCTGCGGCTTCAGTAAAATTTTTGTTTTTAATATGCTCAAGTGTCTTTTCAAATTTAAACAATCTGTTCCCCATATTAAAATACATATCAATTAAAACAGTTTTTCTTACTTCTGATAGTTCTGAAAAAAAATCTAATTTATTTTGTAAAACATTTACAGATTTATTTACATCATTTTTTAGTAAATATTCTGCTTCCTCTTCTGTAATACCTCCGCCTAATTTTTTATCGATAAGTCTGCCAAAGCCAATAGTTTTGTAGCCTTCGCTACAATCGTAACAATGACTTACAAAGCCTTCGTGAAGCTTTAACAGATTTAAAAGTTCTTGCATTTAAAAAAAGATAATTTTTGTTAGAAATCCTGTAATTCCCAAAAATATAGTAAGAGAAAAAATCAAACTGTTTCTAATCAGTTTGTTTAAAGACATTATGCCATTTTCAATATTTTCCAATCTTCTCCAATTTTCTCGCCAACGCTGTTCACAAGCAGCTTCATGTGCTGAAAGCCTTTTGTCAACTTCGTTAACAGTTGATCTAGCCATTAAAAATAACTCCTTAAATTATCCCAATATTCTTTTAATTTTTCATCTAAAGCCCTATTAGTATAAGGAGCTAAAGCTTTTAATAGTGCTTTTGCAATAATTAAAGATAGACCTAGCCAAATAATAATTTCCATAATACCTCCTAATATATCATGCTATTACTAAAGTTTGATAGCTTGTTCCTTGAGCAGCATTAACTCTAGGAGAGCCAAGTAATAAATTATTATAAGCATAATTGGTGTCAGCCCCTAAAGTCCACCCCCAAATTGTAACTCCTGTTTGTGATGGGCTATAAGAATAACTTGCAGAAGCTCTTGTAAATACATAAGGATTACTATAATTACTGTAAGGATGATATAAAGAAATAGAAGTCCAACCAGCATTAGTAACTGGCTTATCTATTACAAAACGATAATAAGTATTAGTGTCGTAGATACCTAAAAAAGGGCCTGTACTATAGCAATAAAAAGCCTCTACTCCTACATTCATCCAAGTTTCAGTACCGTTTAACCAAGCTCCTTTTGTGTCGCTTCCTCCTGAATAACTACTAGCAACAAATCCGTTATATCTTGTAGTTATTTGAGTATTTACTATGTAGGTTGACACATAGTTTTCTTGAATAGTTAAAGTGCCACTCAAACTTGGAGATCCAGTCAAAGTTATTCTTGGATCATTAGAAGCTCCATGAAAATCTCCAAAATCTATTGCAGTTCCTTGAGTGTTATTTATAGTTTTGCCAGGAGCTTCATATAAATTTCTTATGTCTTGGTCGTTTATAGAACAAGCCGTTGTGGTTGTACCACCTGCTTCTTGATGTATTTGGTCAAGAGTTATTAAACCGCTAGTCGCTAGAGACATTTTTTAATTCTTCTACTTGGTCGCTTAAATCTTTTACCGCTTCAATTAACAAACCAACAGTATTTGCATACTTCATAGTTTTTACTACACCTAAATCTTTATCTTGATGTTCATCTACTAGCTCTGGAATTACTTTTTCTACTTCGTTAGCTACAACTCCAATTTCTTTTGTATTGTCAGATTTACGAGTAAAGTGTACGCCTCTTAATTTTTTCACTTTTTCTAAGGCATTTTCAATTTGATAAATATCTTCTTTGAGTGCTAAATCAGAATAAGCAGAAACATTACCTGTAGCTACAAAATTACCGCTAGTATCACAACTTAACATAGTAGTGCCTGAATTGTTATCAACTCTCCATTGAGTATCAAATTGCATTACAGTATTAGCGTTTGTAGTGAAATAAAGCCTTTGCCTTCCATCAGCAGAACTAATCCAAGCATCATTAGGTAAAGCTGCATTCAGTTTTGCACTTATTTGAGTTTGTGCGTTAGATGAAAGTGTATTTATGTATTGAAACTCTGTACTTGTTACTGAGCCGTCTGCTATTTTTGTAGCATCTATTTGAGCTGCAGCTTTTATGTCAGCATTTACAATATTAGTAATAGTGTTGCTGTCAGAGTCTATGGTTTTGTTAGTCAAAGCTACTGCTTCTGAAGCTGTTATACCAAAGCTACCTCCATTAATTTTAGCATTAGCACCTAAATCAATTTTATCAAACATGTCATAAACTACAGCACCTGAACCACCCCCGTCTAAAATACATGCTTTTGTAAGACCATTTCCTACAGTTACATTTGCACCTGATCCTTGTGATATATTTATAGATTGAGATCCTGAAGTGGCATTCTCAATAAAAATTACTTTAGATAAAGTATTTGGAGCTATTGTTAAAGTTCTAGTTGCAGACAAACTGCCTGAAGATGTAACTTTTAAATAAAAAGCTCTAGCTTTATCTGAAGCTCCATCAGCTATTGTTGCAGTTACATCTGCATCTGAACTAAAAGTTGCCTCTGTTTGATAAGAAAAAGCCTCTGCAATCAAGCTTAAATTTGTATTTGTTGTAGTACCCCAAGAACCAATTTGTTCTCCTGTACCCATTTCCTCCAATCTTAAATCGTTTTCGTATGAACTAGCCATTTTTAACCTCTGTTAAATTATAATTAAATTATTGTTTTTAAGCTACTTCTTCCCAAGAAGGCGTTTCTGAATCATTTACATCCGACCAACTAGGTGTTTGTGTGCTAGTGGTTTGACTAAAATTAGAACTTTGATCTTCATTTGTACCTGACCAACTAGGCGTTTGAGTATTAGTAGTTTGATTAAAATTAGAGCTTTGACTTTGATCTACATCTGACCAAACTAATACTGTACCTACAGAACCAATAGATTGTACTCCAACAACAGAAATATTAGCTTTACCTATAAAAGTTGGTAATCCAGGTGAGCCAGTTGCAGCTATACCTGATACAGATACTCTATTTGATGATTTTTGGGTAACTGTTCCTATAGAGCCAGTTACAGCAACTCCGCTTAAAGAAACTGAAACACTTATAGAAACACTAGGCGTTCCTAAAGATGTTGTACCAATTTGGCTTGATAAATTTGTATTTGCAAAACCCTTTGGAGTTGTAGATCCTACATTTCCAGTAGCTACTAAAGTAGTTGGAGTAACATTACATTTAGATATAGTAACAACAGTACCTAAAGCAGATTCTCCTTCATCAGCCAAAGGTATTGAAACATTTGCTTTTGCCGTAATACTTACACTTACAGAACCAACATTTGCTGAAACGCTTGGTAAAATTGCTACAACACTTCCATTTACACCTACGCCACTTACTGCACTTGTTATTGATTGACCACTTGGAGTTACATTTGCTTCAGCATCTGTTGAAATAGTACCTAATGAACTTGTAGATAAATTTCCGCTTAAAGAAGTTATAGCTTTAGCAATAGGCGTAATTGTGCCTAAAGCTGATGTACCAACTTGAGAACTAGGCGTTACATTTGCTTTTGCTATAAAAGTAAAAGAGCCAACAGCACTTGTGCCAGCTTGGCCAGTTAAATCTACACTTACACTTCCGTCAACCCCTCCAAGAGCTGCGAAAGGAGTTTCTGCAAATGCACTATTACCAAACATAATTAATTATAAAATTTTTTTCTAAATTCTTTGCGTAATTTTTTTTCTTCTTCTACTTTTTTGTAGAATTTTTTGTCTATTTTTTTTGTGTCTAACTTTATAGCCATTCGCCTTGGTCTGTAGGATAACGAATATAACCTTTTACCTGTTTAATTTCTAAAGTTTTTTTATCATAAACTAAGCCGTATATCCAAATAAAATCATCTTCTCTGTTTTCTGGAACAGGAAAATTTAAATTTTTTTCTTTACAAAATTCTTTCATAATATCTTTAGTGGTTGTAAAAAAAACGTCATACTCATCTGCTTCTGTACCATCTTGATTAAAAATTTTTGCAAAAAAGAAAGTTGATGGTGCATAAACAGGAACTTCAGGTCTTGGTATAAAAGTGTTAGGGTGTTTTTGATAATTACTTGTATGTTCCGTATCTGCTATAACCAACTTAAATTGTTTTTTTCCTGTTACTGTATTGTATTTTATAGCGTTCCATTCTTTGTATGTGTAGCCCACATCAGGAACTTTAAACTCCTCTAGAATATCTTCTGGGACATCTGTAAAAACATTATACCAACTATATGTTTTTACATTTGTGTATGGCGGTCTTAAAGGTGCGTCATCATGCTCTTGATAAGTACCAATAATATTAAATCTGTTTTTTTTCCATTCTTGATCCTTACCAAATACCTTTTCTACTTCTTCTATCAACTTATCAGATTGCCATAATCCTATGTTGTAATCAGATCTTACTAATTTTTTATTTACATAAACTTCATCATAAGTCTTTGTGCTTTTTGGAACAGCCATATTATTTTCAATATTATATTTATCTATTTCTGTAGGCGGTATTAAAGTAGAAAAAGTTAAAAAATCTTGATAAGTATTTGCTTCCCACAATTTTTGATAATACTCGACATCTTTAGTTTCTACATAAGTGCCATCATCTTCTTCGTTAAGAATTATTCCGCTATCTGCTTTGTTCCATTCATAACGCAAATTTTCTTTTGTAATTGGATTTTTTACCCATAAAGATATTCTATTAAACGGCTTGTCTTTTTCATCAACGTCAGGATTTATCCCTATATTTCCAAATTCTTCTGTATATTTTGCTAGTTTTATTTTGCTCATGGGTTTCTACTAAAAACAATAGAACAAGAGTTACCTACAGCAGTAAAAGGAGTCATAGCAGAAGTATTATCGTTTGCAACAGTTTGGGTTATAGACCATTGCCATTGACTTCTATCTCCAGCAGCGGCTGAATAAGTAGCATCACTTCTGTTGTAAACATTACTGTTTATAGTAACTTTTTTAAATGCAGTATCGTTGTTAGCAACAGTTGCTGAAGAGCTATCAGTCGCAAACAACATTGTAGTTGCTTGAGCCGTAGTAACTTCGCTATTTCCAGAAACATTAAAAGTATCTATAGTTTGTCCGCCTAAAAAATCAGAGTCTGCATAATCAGTCATAGAACCATAACTTGTACCACTAGGTCTAAAACTAGCACTTCCATCATTGTAGCCTTTATATCTTACATTTGAAGCTGCTACATAGTCATTTCCTGAACTATAAACATTTGTAGCACCAACAGTCATTGAAAAACTCCAATCTTTTGCTTTGCCATAGTAGTCGTTCCAAGAAGCTGTAGCACCTGAGCTTTTGCCTGTTAATGCTCTTATATCGGAATCATTTATTGATACTGTAGATCCAGAAGATCCACCTACCTCAACGTGCATATCATTCAAACTTATAGCACCTGAACTAGGAGTAGCCATTATTTATCCTCTAATTTTTTTACTCTGGCTGATAGATCTTTTACAGCTTCAATCAATACTGCTGTTAATCTGCTGTAATCTACAGACTTAGTGCCCATCTCATCATCAGCAGTTAATACTATTTCTGGTAATATTTTTTCTACTTCTTGAGCAATAACACCTATGTTTTCTTTTTCGTCTCTGGTGTAAGTAACACCTCGTAATTGTTCTACTTTATCTAAACCATTTTCTATAGTTTCAATATTATCTTTAAGTCTTTCATCTGAATAAGCTGTAACATTATCATTAAAAGTTGCAGCACCTGCTTCTGACATATCCAACGTGAGAGCTACAATTTCTGAAGTACCATCTTGGCCTCTGAATATAATATCTTTGTCATCAATTTGCGACCTAAATGTTAAGTTCTGAGAACCCATATCAATCTGCCCTACTTCAGTTCCATCATCTGAAAACTTAATATTTTCGCCACCTGCATCTAAAATTAAATCCCCAGAACCGTCTAAAGTTAAATCTCCAGTTCTTGTAATATTAGAACCGCCAATATCAATGGAACCATTAAACATAGCTCTTCCTGCATCAGACATATCAAGAGTAAGTGCAGTTATTCCAGAGCCACCATCATTACCTTGAAAAATTACATCTCCGTCTGATACCTCTGATTTAATAGTTACATTATTACCTGCAAAACCACCAATAGTTCCGACTAAAGTTCCGTCATCTTTTAGTAATATATCTCCACCACCTGCATCAAAAGTAATATCACCTGCTACATCAATCGTCATATCCCCAGAAGCATTTTCAATATTTCCTGTAACTTTTATTCCGCCTGTAACAGTTGCAAATTTTTCGGAGTCATTAAAATAAATTTGTGTTCCTGCACCACTAGTTGATTTCATGTAGTTAGAGCCTATCGCACTTTGTACATTTACTTCGTTTGTTCCTCTTAAAAATAAACTACCTGTTCCAGAGTCAGAAATAATACTATTATTTCCATCATGATAAATTTGTAAATCATCTCCTGTTCCTAATAAAATTTTAGTGTTATCCGCAAGATTTATATCAGCAGAGCTATTAAGAAATACAGCTTTACTTGCAGGTAATGTACAAAATACATCTTTAGTTCCTGAAGAAAAATTAACTGCGGAATCAGAATTAGAACTGCTTATAACTGTAGTTCTAGCCAATGTATCTGGAGAAGCGTCTGCTACTGTGCCAAGACCTACTTCAAACTCATCTGCTGATTGATGAACTATTGTGTAATAACAAGTATTAGTATCACCAATACCTGCTACAAAAGTTTCAAAACCAGTTTCGGCACCTGCTAAATTTACTGTGCCTGTGCCAGTAGTAGTAGTGGTTTCTTTTACCCTATCATTTAGGACAAGAGCCATGCTCTCCCCCTACGCTATTCGGATAATAGCCGTACTAGCTGCTGCTGCAGGAAAAACTATTGTAAAGTCTCCAGCAGTCGAAGTTTTATCTCCGCCAAAGTCAATAGTAGCTACAGATTTATTAGAATCAGAACTGTTATAGATCATGCAACCTCTAGCTGTTATTGTAGCTGTACTAAATGTTAAATCTGAAAAATCAGTTATAGCAGTTGTACCACTAATAGTTGGAGTTACATTAGTTAAAGTACCACCACCAGATGTGTAGTTAGTACCACTTGCTTGACCTGTTGTAGTAAAAGAGGTGGTAGTTGCCCCTAATGTAGCGGAACTTGTGTATAAAGCTAGTTTATAAGTATCTCCCGAACTATTGGTAAAATTGTGATTACCAAGCAGTAATTCTTTCTTAAAACTAGAGGTTAGTGTGGAAGTAATAGCCATGATTTACCTTTAATTTTATTTAATAATTTTTGCTAATTCGTTTTCTCCACTTTTAATTAAATCTTGTTTTAAAGTGGATTGATATGATTTTATAGCATTTTTTATGTAAATTAAACAAACTTTGTAAATTACATCTCTAAAAGCCTTTGCCTGTTCTTTTACATGTGGCTCATTGTTTTCAGAATATCCAACAATTTTTTCTGTTAATCTTTCCGCCCAAAATTCAGGAGAATGACCTCCATTATTGGTGGTTTTAGTTTCGACCAAGCCAAGCTCAAAAGAAACTCCTGGCGTTATTTCATCTACCATTTTTTTGGCTCTCCAAGAACATTAGGATCATTTCTATCTACCATAATAGGTGTTCTTTCTGGCCTAGTTATAGAAGATTCATATTCACTTTTCTTTAAAACTTTTAATTTTTTTTCTTCGTCTAAGACAACAACCATAGGATCTTTTAGTCTGTGGTAACCATACAATTTATCCTGAGCATCTTCATTTGAATCTAATAAAGCAGAGCTGTTAGCAACTTCTACCTGAATATCTTTGTGCATACACTTATCTAACCAAAATTCACAACATCCTCTACCAGCTTCTGCAAAGTGCAAATTACCTTTGTAACTAAAATCAATACCAAACATTTTAAGATTTGCTACTTCATTCCAATAAGCAAAAGCTATTGCATAAGCGACTGTATTATTTAAATAATAACAATGCGTATCTCTTACTAATTCTCTTATTGGGTACTCAACTACAGTCGGGCATCTTTCGTCTGTAATACAAGAATATATTGGTTTGTCATGTTCTTGTAAAAGTTTTCGCATAGTGTCAGTTTGACCTCCCGCATCATCACTATCTAAAAATCTTGATGGAGGATCCATCATAAAAACTCTATCGTGAAATATTACACTTGCAACAGAATTTATGGCCCAAACTTCGTCAAAGTGTATGCCATGTGATTTAGCTAAATTGTAGTCATGCCAACTTCTCCCCATGCCTACTATAGCTACGGTTTTACCCTTTAGGGATTCTATCTTCTCCATTTTTACCTCCTCTAGGTTATTTGAGAACGCAAAGAATCAAAGCGATATTCATCTCTTCTTCCTCTGCCTTCAGCTCTATTTTTTAATCTTGATATTTCCTCTTGAAATCTTCTTTCGTATTGCTCTTGCAACTGAGCATCTCCTTTCATAAATAAATAAGCTTCAGATAAACAAGCAAATAACAAACCATTTCTAGCATTTGTAGATAGCCAGGTGCCTGTTGTGTTTGTAACAATGGAAGCTGGTTTATAAACATATTGCAACTCAACTGCGTAATTGCTATCTGGTACAGGTGCTAATACTAAGGTTGAGCCATTATCAGATGCTGTAGATAATTCTTTGTCGTAATCAGCATAGTATAAAGGTTTCCCTCTAAGAGAAGCATCTGTTGGATCAACAGAATATTCTTGCATAAAAGATGAATGTTTTTTTTCTAAATATGTGTAATCTCCATTACTATCTTTTACAGCTAAGTAAGTAGATAAAACATAATCTGATGGTGCTGTTAAAAATCTATTACCTGTAGTTAAAACACCAGTTACATTTTTTTTAAAAAAATCAAATTGCACTAATTCAAAAATTCTTTCTTCTGCATTTTTAATAATGTCATTTAAAGTGCTTGTAAAGGTAGTTTCATCATTCTCTACATAATTTTGTATTAAGGTTTTTAATTCAGATAAAGTCATAATTAAATTATATCAAATTAAGGAGTATTTGCCTGACCTCCCATACCTGAGTGGTTAGTACAATAATAGTAAAGTGTAGGTGCTCCTGAAGCAACGACTATTTGAGTATATGCTCCTGAACTTCCTGGCGTTCCATTTGTTGTAACTCCTGTAGTGTATTCTGTGCCACTATTATGTGTGCCGTCAGATGTCGTAGAAAATCTTAAAGGATGTCCTGCATTACTTGATGAAGATTGATCAAATATATAAGTGTTTCCCTCAGATAAAGTTAAAGTAGGAGTAACAAGACTATCTATAAAGTATTTGTTAGAACCTAGGTAAGAAGCTACTTCTACTAAGTAAGTAGTTATATTTGAATTAATAATTACTGCCCCTGTTGAAGCTGTAGCTCCGTCAAGAGATATAGAAACATTAATTCCTATATTACCTGTTACTGAAACAGATCCTAAACTTGTTGTAGCTGATTGAGAGCTTAGGTTTTGAGATGTGCCACTATCATTTTCTGTAACCGTTAAAGTTCCCAAAGATACATTTGTTTTAAAGCCTACAAATGTTCTACCAACTAAATCATTATTAGTTGAAACCCTACCGTTTCCAACCTCCCTATCTGTATTAGGTCTAGCTTCATACAAAGCTTCTGGATCTATAACATTTCTAGTAGTTTCTAATTGAGGATGTTTTTCTTCATAACAAGAACGGCAAGTTTTAGCACCATTCCATTCTTTTCTTAAATCTTTGTACTTATATCGAAACCCGCATCTATCGCATAAAGCGTATGCAAATTTACCACTTGCATAAGCCATTAGACACTCCTTAGATTTGGCCTTATCCTAAAACTAGCTCTATCTTCGTCTTGGTCAGCAGCTCTTCTAAATTCTTCTTCGTAGATTGCTTTTAGTTCTGCTGTTCTTTGTGGAGCTCTTTTTATACTTATATAGTAAGCAAGACCTGCTGCAAAACATGGATAAAATCTAAAAGGTAAATCCATTGTGTTTGTTGCAGTATCAGCATCATCCATTCTAACTAACTTATTGAAAACCAAAACGTCTGTAGAATTTTCTGGTGTAGGATAAACTTTTATTGCAGGTGTTGTTTGCTTGTCAAAAAAGAATTGATTAGGTCTAGCTTTTGTATCTTTGTTTGGGATATTTAAATACTCACTTCTACTTATTCTGCTCATATTAGTGTCTGTATTTACAGAATTAGTTGTTCTTCTAACAACCATATCTAAAATATCAATTACATTAGAATTTAAACTGTAGCTATTGGTTCCTTCTGTTACTGTTTGAGTAGTTTGCTCAATAGTCCATTGATTAAGACCTCTGTTAGCCCACTCAGCTAACATGATATTAATAGACCTTTTTGCAGTTCTTAAATCATACCCAGTTCTGAGCTCTATACCGCATCTTTCAAAAGCCTCTTCTATAAACTCAGTTACATTTGGTTCAAAATTTGTGCT
>MDTA01131212.1_pt1 | contig 10718 bp, 5 predicted proteins | sample 811151 | NCBI WGS metagenome assembly MDTA01 (sample SAMN05326648, study PRJNA326480) | marine metagenome | isolation source: seawater | place: Indian Ocean: South | collected 2010 | reverse complement strand
GTCAAATCCTTCAATTCTCACCTGCGATGTGGCGCCGCGCTCTCGTCCCGGCGTTGCCGCGAAAACAGCGGATAATGTCCCCGCCAAAAGAAGCAGGGCAATTCCCCAAGACGTAACTCTGCGCATGATATCCCTCCCTTGGGAATAAGACAACGCTTTTAACTTGTGCATTTATATGCAGGGAACTCGGTGTGCGAGTTCCCTGCCTCACTCCATTACTACCTGTTACAGCTCTAGTAGACGACGGCTATGCTGCGCATTTCCGTCGTCTTGCCCGCGTCTGTATCTGCGCTTAGGCGCACTACGTAAAGTCCGGGCGAGACAGTGCCTCCAGATCCATCGCTCCCGTTCCAAATGACTTGGTTCGGACCGCTGAGATCATACTGGTCGTAAATGCGCACGATTTCTTGGCCCGCCAAATTATGGACGACTACTTGGATATTCACGGGGTTTGTCGCTTTGAGTAAAATATAGCTGAGTGTTAATTCATCGTTGATCCGGTCGCCGTTGGGCGTTAACACGGTTGATGAAAAATCTACGCTCGCAAACAGGTCGTTCTCAATTTTTGCGCTAACAGTGAGCGTGTTATCGAGAATTTTTTCGTCTGCGTCCCCTGCGGATACGCGCTGTGGAAAAGCGTCTGACTGACTGTCGCTTACTTCCGCGCGAAACTCCGTCCCAGAAACCGTTAGCAGCGTTTCGAAGCGAACCTTTATCTCCTGTCCACTGCGCGATATGCGATTGGCTGGAAAGTGGACGCGCATTTTGCCATCGGCCATTTCATGTGTGAAGTCGACGCTGGCATCGTCTATTTCAACATCCACAGCTGCTGCATCAAACGGAGTGTTGATGAATACCGTATCGAAGCCGCGGTTGCTCCTACCGACTATGGAACGCATATGATAGGTGAATTCGTTCACCTCGCCTATGCGTGCTTCTGTGGGGCTAATCTCGGCGACTACTGAATCGGCTATGGGCGGCGTAGTGTAGTTTATTACGACAGAGTCGATGAGTGCTTTATCTAGTAGGCCACCGGACAACAGCTTCAATTCAAATTGCATGTAGCGTCTATTATCGGGTGAATTGATCTGCGTATCTGTCAGTTCGGCATAGGGGGGAGACCAAGTGCTCCAATCGCGATTGTTAAGCCGAACTTGGCCTGCATATGCAGGGTCTAACGTGCGGTCAAACTGATTACGCTGTACTTCTTCGTATTCACCTGGAATACCTGTTTGGCGAAAATACAGTGAATCGTCTTCAATCGTGCCGGTCTTAGTGCTAAATAGAACAGAAGCGAGCGAGTCGCTACGAGCATAGACGTTGATTGGACCGAAGTTGGCTTGGTCTCCTAGATCAATCACGCGCGATACGTAGTGAGCGAAGGGCGTCACGCCCACGCCAAAAACTTCTAGGTCGCCCATCTGAAAGGCGCGTTCGCCCGTGCTGCGCAGCTTAAAATAGCGGACTTGAGTAGGTTGAAAACTCAGGTCGAGTTCAGGCAAGCCGTGTGAGCGATTTTGCGCAATAAGCGAGTAAACAGGTGTGTCGCCAACAAAGTTGAGCGGATCCCCATCATTAACATAGAACTCGTATCCGCGGAGCGAACGCTCGTCGTCGTTGAGGACGCCGCGGCGAAAAAAGATGCGTTGTAGGACGAAAATAGCGCCCATGTCGACGGTGATTTCAGCGCCGTTGGTGTTGGAGTAAACGCGCCAACCTGTTCTGTAATCGCCGTCTATGAGTTCGTTAATGATTTGGTTAGAGCGTGCCGCTGCTGTCGTAACTGATGTGGTTGCACCACCGCCTAGTTCGCGTACGCGTGGTAAAATATTTTCTTCAGGGTTGGCTTCAAGTGGAGATAGGCCTTCTCTGTCTGTTACTTCTAGTGCGTTGGAGAACAGACCCACGTCGTCCCAAGTTTGTCCACTTCCACCGATCACAAGCCGTTCGGCGGCGCGGCTTTCGTGGGACAAGAACGCTATAAACGCAGCGAAGAGTATAGCTGTTTTATGCATAAATCAGTCCTCGAACTAGGTCGTCTTCTCGTCCACTCCACTTGGGACGTTTACTCTCTGATTGAATCAATACAACACCGGTAACATGCGGTGGGCCTTTTTGCTCTGTGAATCGCCTTCGATGGCGACCTGAACGAAATAAGTGCCTGGAGGAACGAGCCGAGACTGTTCGTCGCGTCCGTCCCATGTAAATTTATAGCGTTGCGCTAAGCCGTTGCCACTAGGCAACGTGCGTACTTTGCGTCCTGCCAGATCGAACACTTGGACTCGTATAGGACGTGGCATCACTAATTTTAACGCGTCAAACGATATCTCGATTTGATCACTTATACCGTCGTCATTAGGTGTGAGAACGCTAGTTGACAAAGCTAAGTTGGCCAGTAGGTCTCCATTAATGGGTAATTGCACGGAGATCGATTCGCTAGCCACTTCTGTGTTAGCATCTCCTGCATCAATAAACTGGCGGACCTGGTCACCCATATTGCTATTACCTAAAAATGCATCGAAACGCGTGCGATTCTGATACACAGTCGATCGAAAATCTATTCTAATTAAACTCTCTCTGCGAACCAAACTAGGAAGCTGTAAAACAAACCCGCTTTCGGTAGGACTCATTTCAGCTTCCACGACCTGACCGTCTATAATCAAGCTAGTAAAGTGAACCGGAATCGAAGCGCTGATACTCAAGCGGTTAAATCCCTGAGATCTCCCTCCAAATGTTGGGCGTATAAAATAGGAGAATTCTTCTTCAGTGCCTGGTTCTACTCGGGTCGGGACGATTTCTCCTTGCGTTCGTAGGGCGAGTGGGTTTTCAACGTTTATTCCTAAGGAAGAAAGCGTGGGACTCACCGCTGGGTCATCAGATAGCAATCGCACTTCTAGCTGGGTGTAACGCCGTGGAGAAGGAGATTTGAACAGTTCTCCCGAGAGAGTATATGGTTCGCTCCAGATGCTCCAACCATCGCTGACGGCGATTGACGTATCGATGTTTCCGCGGAACGATGGGATCAGCTTGTCGTAACGCTTCTGGGTCACCTTTTTGCCGTTTTTATCGTAAAAAGTGTAAGTTTGATTGACATCGTTGCCCGTGCGCGAGCGAATTTCAATGCGCGTATTGAGTGGCAATTCGGCATCCCATTCAAGAGACGTTAAACCCTTAATGGTATTGAGATCAACAATGGGCGATGTCATGCTGACTTCGGCGGGATATCCCTCACCATACATTTGGTACTCGCTCACAAAACCAAACGTGGCATAGTTGCTATGCGTTCCCGCGCGCTCAATCGTTCCGCCTTCAGTTGACGGATAATAGTGCTGCAGGTAGCGAATTTTGCGCAGGGGGAAGGCATGGTCAAAGTTCCGCTTTTCAACTGGGTTCTCGGGTGCTGTCGGCAGGAAGGCGACTTCCTCCCAACGTAGGGAACCATCCGGTGCGAGCGAGCCATCGGAACTGAGAATCTGATACCAGAAAAAGTTGCCATTCTGTGCTCTGCGACTCGGTGGAGCGCCGATCGGTTCCCCTATAATACGCAGTTGGTCAACCCAGTAGTGGGCACCCAGATCAAAGATGATTCGGTTAAATATGTCTTTACCGGTGACGGTCTGATGCAGCGTATTGAGTGACCAGTTGGTAACGATTTTACCGTCTGCCATATTCTGTCCGCCTTCTAGGACGGACTGTAGGTCGGTTATCAAATCAATGCTGCCGCCGCGTTCTATGATGCCTAACGCCACGTTATCACCGATTGTTTCCACTTCTATTTCAGCCAACCGCGCTCCTGGAGTTATCTGCGAGACTTCTACGCGGACGACGTTGACCTGAATATGTGATTGCTCTAGTTCGACAACGTATTCACTGTTGAAACCGAAGGTTTGGCCGGATCCGTAGACAAGCGTGCCGGGAATCGGAACGAGCGCATTGGTGAAAAATTGCTCGCCACTGGACAGTTGGACGGTGAAAAACTCCATAGCCGGCACTTGTGTTACGAAATGAAGACGAATTCTCTCTGCCGTGACCATGCGTCCCAAGTCAACTTCTATCCACCAAGTATCGCTTGGGTCATCTGGGTTGGGCTGCCAGCCCGTCGTGAAGTCGCCATCCATTATTGACTGAGCTGAGCGCGGACCACTACCTACGGCTCGGATACCACCTCCAAATTCAGCGGCATTGCGCATGGCGTTAATTCTTTTGCGTACCTCCATAGTGCTAATAGTGCCGAATGGGCTGATATCTACAGCGCCCTTCGGGTAACGCCATTCTTGCCAAGCCGAGCGAGTGTCAAATGAAATTTGCTCGGCTGCGGTTTGAGTGGCAGCTATTAGTCCTAGGGCAACCAGACTCTTAGAGAGCCCGTGGTAAGCCATGCTAGTACTCCTTCATGCGGATCGATTCAAGTTGATTCACGTTCTTAAGTCTAATATGCTACGCCAATGAGGCGTGTTTGCTCTTCTATGCCGGTATCCGTTTCTACGGATAGATGGAGCATATAGAGGCCTGGAGCAACAGCGTTGTTACTGTCATTGAGTCCGTTCCATAGCAACTCTTGTGGTCCGTTAGTTGCTCCTGCATTCTGTAATCGGCGTACCAAACGTCCGGAAAAGTCATAGAGAGATAGGTCTACGCTAACCTCCTGCAAGGCGCGCAGTAATACATAGGATATGTTCAGATTGTCGTTAATTCCGTCCCCATTAGGACTGAATGTTGGGGTATTAACGCTGAGATCTAATACGAGTTGATTTCGCAGGCGACCCTGTACTGAGAGGCGATCGCTTTCTCCTTCGGGAGATGCGTCGCCAGCAACTACATCTTGGCCGAGTTCGTCTTTTTGACTGTCAAATACTTTGGCAAAAAACGTCGTTCCATATACGGTGACCAAACCATTGAGGCGGATGCGCAGTAGTTGTCCCGATTCGCTGATGCGGTTTTGCGTCAGTTGTATACGTAAACGGTTCTTATTGGTGTTTTCGAAGGAAAAATCGATTGGCACGCCGTCGAGTTCGACCTCGCTGACTGTGGAAGTAAATGGTGTGGCGATCTCTATGCGATCAAAACCATCGTTTCTTGCGGTAAATGCTGAGCGTATATAGTAGTCGAAGGTGTGCGATTCGCCTAAGGTTACCTTACCTGGGCTGATCTCGGCGATTAACTCGTCCGCTAGGGTGGGGTTGGAAAACTGGAAATTTAGGTTCTCAACCACAGCGGACTGTCGTGCGTCGTCAGATGAAAACAGAAGGCGAAACTGTATGTAACGACGATTGCCTGGCGAAAGTAAATCGCTATCAAATGATTCATAAGGAGCTGACCAGGGGCTCCATTCGGTTACGTTATCCTCAATTGTCCCGCGGTCGGCTACTCGTAGTGAGAAATAGGCTTCTGCTGCTTCTGACTCACCTATAGGTAAGAGTGGTTCTTCTGCTCGTTCTTCACCTTGAAATATTTCTGTTTTTCTGTAATAAACTTTCGGGTCGGGCACAATTCCAGTGCGTGTTTGTAATACAACCCCAGTTAAACTATCGATCGAAGCCTGTAACTGAAGTTTACCAAAGTTAGCAGCAGACCCCAGGTCAATTACTTCGGATGTATAGGTTCCTGTTGGTGCAAAACCATCGCCAAACACCTCGGCTTCTTCAATGACAAATTCTTGACTGGAGCGACTTATCAAGCGGATGAAGCGAACAAATTGAAGGGGAATTTCCACGTCTATAACAGGATCGCTTTGTTCCAAGTTCGATGCGGCTTGGTTTATGAAGGCAACTGGTCGATCTTCTCGTAACTGGTCAGGGTTACCGTCATGAACAAATAGTTCGTAAGCGCGCAGAAACACGTCATCGCTGCCTTGAAAACGAATGCGGTTAATAGGCAAAATTGCGCCTAAATCGATGACCATGGATGTGCCATCGGGTCGTCGCTCGCGTTCAACGCGCCAGAATGTTTCCCGATTACCGTCAGTCAGCAAGCCTGTTAGGTCTACGTTAGAGGCTTGGGGTGAAGAGATACTACCACCTCTGCGCTTGAGTTGGAGGTTTTTTAGGGCGTTAGTTTTTGAATCGACGACGGCTGGGAGAAGCAAGGATCCATCGATTGTTAGGCCAGTTAATTCACCCACATCTTGCCAAGCTATTCCACCCACTCCGGCTTGCCATATGTCAATAGCTGGAGAGACATTGGGAGTTGCGAGTACGCCGTATAACAAAATGGTCGACGGCGCACTGAGCTGTTTTAAATACCGCCATATGCCCATAAAACTTGCCTTTTACTGCACGGTGTAGTGATTCTTGGTTTACGGAAAGTAACCGGAAGAGAAAAAGGGGGGAGGACGTTGATCCCCCCCCCTTTTCTGTCAAGCTGTGAGAAAAAAAATCTTACAGGTCGCTGATCTTCTTTACTTGAGCCCATGAGCTGGATTCTACAGCGGTGCCAGCGTCAGCAATTGGCGTCAAGAAAATGTCAGGCATACCACCCGTATTCATGAATTGCTCGGCCATGCTATACTGACCCTGCCAGTAAAAACCATCGGGGCAGCAATCTTCGGCCATCGGGTCATTACCGTTGGCATTCAAGCCAAGGTCAGCATCGTCAACAGAAATTGACATACCGATGGTTTGCTCGGCGGCCAGCGTGAAACGCGAACTGGCATCGGGACCACCACTCATTGAGATCGGGTCGAAAAGTTCAGCGCTGAACTCGTAATAGTACTCTTGGCCCTGATTGACGTGACCAGCGGAAACGAAGTCGCCGGAGTGAGTCCACCAGAAATCCAACGCGTCTTGCTCGAAGTTACCCAGAGCGCCGTTGTACATCTGCACGCGGGGGAACTGCTCGGAGAAGCTCAAGCACATCTGGTAAGCCGGCTGTAGGTCTTGGTCGTTAGGAGCTGAATAAGGACCACCACCGCCGTTATCTGGGTCAAAGTGTACTTCGCAGTTGTCATCGCGGAAGGTACAGGTTGGATTCTTATCAACGACTAGCTCGTTGTCGTGAACGTGGACCATAGCGCGGACGCGATTGTCGGCGTCACTCCAACCAACTACGAGGTCGACAAATAGGTCGTCTGCATCATCAGCACCACCCACTAGTGGGTTCATGTCGTCAATTGTAACTTCGAAGCTACGATCGACCCAAGCCCAGTCTGAGCCATCACCATCAATTGTGGGCAAGTTGCTGGCAGGAATACCGACCGCGAAGAAAAGAGGTACTTCTGCTGGCTCTTGTGCGATAGCACTGCTGGCCACCAATACGCCTAGGGACAACGCTAGGACTTTGCGCATGTGAATTCCTCCTCAAAAGCATTGAGAATAAAGAGTAAAAGCCCCACCGCCATTGTAACGGCGGGAACTGTTGCGACATGAAATACTGTCACCAGACGATACTAAGTACTCCATGACAAAATTCGCCCACAAATTTAACAAGTTCCAATTATTACTGTCAAGCTTTTTTTGGGACACAAACCAAGGTTTTTGGTGACACCTTGAAACAAGGTGATTGCTTAGTAAGCCACAGCAATTAAACGCTGCAGGCTTTCTTCACCTGAATCGCCACTCACACTTATTTTCAGCAAAAACAAACCGGTTTCGACACGTTGGCCATATTGATCTAAACCATTCCAATTGAGTTTTTGCTGACCGGCTATGCCATCTATACTGTTTTCGTACCGTAACTTTCCTGCTAAATCATAAATTTGCAGACTCAAAGGTCTTTCTTCTAAGACATTAATCAAATCAATGTTGATTTCTAACTGGTCGTTTATGGAGTCTCCATTAGGCGTAATAGTGCGTGCGTTAGTTACAACATTGGCCAAGATTGAACGGCTGACAGGTAGGCTAACAACGTTAGTGCTACTCTCGATTGATTCATTAGCATCGCCAGGATCTACGCGTTGACGCACGCTGGCGTCTTGGCGGCTATCCTGCAAAAATACATCAAAGAGCGTAGACTGTAGGAATACAGAAGAAGCAAAGCGCAATTCTATCAATTCGTCTCGTCTGATACGATTTGGTAAATCGACCAGAAAACCTGATTCTGTAGTGTTTGCCTCTGCTGTTAAAATCGCTCCGTCTACTTTTACCTCGACGAAGCGTGCAGGTGAAGTTGATTCGACTGCTATTCGATCAAAACCGACTGTATCTTCTGGACGTAAATAGTAAGTGAATTCGGTCTCTTCACCCGGCATGGCTTGTCGAGGCGTGATTTCGCCAACGGCACGGCGAGCGAGTGGTTGGGTGTAGTTGACTGCTAGATAGTCTAAGGTCGCTGATACATCCGGTGAGTTGGATACGAGGTTCACATTCATTTCCATGTAGCGGCGCGGAGAAGGAGATTGAAACGGAGCGCCCGAAGTCGCGTATATATTACTCCACGGACTCCAATCATCGCCTGGTGTCACACTTGTGTCGATAGCCCCACGGAATGATGGAATCAGCTTGCCATAACGTTTTTCTGTAACCTGTTTACCATTCTTATCGTAGAAGGTGTATACTTCATTTACCTCGTTGCCTGTGCGCGTGCGTATCTCCACGCGCGTACCTGGTGGAATATCTCCGTCCCATTCTACGGAGTTAAGATTTCGGCCCGAACTCAGATCAATAAGTGGTGAGGTGAATTCGACCCGCTGCGGATAACCTTCCCCAAATATTTGAATTTCATCGGTAGTCCCTCCAGCAGCACAGCCAGGAATGGTTCCGCTAGTATCTCCCCCAGCGTTAAACAAAGAATAGCAACTTGTATCCCAGTATTTCCAAAAAACGCGGACGTAGCGTGTTGGTAGTGAGTCAAAATGATGATCAACCAAGCCTTTGGATGTTTCACTGGAAGGCGAAGCGCCTGAAAAGTGCTTGGTGTAAATGCGTGAGCCGTCGGGAGCAATGGAGCCATCGGATGTCATGAACTCATAGAAGCGAAAGTCCCATCGACGCTTAGATATGTAGTGAGTTGTGGTTATACCACCACCAAATCCCGACCGAACTACAACTCCGCCGATAATACGGACCTGATCTACCCAATAAACGGCGCCCAGATCGAGTATCATGTGAGCGAGGATGTCATTGAGTCCCTTTCCGGCCGTGCCAGCGCGCCAGCGCTCGTAAAGGTCTCCATCTACTAAACCAAGAGCGTTTCCCAACGGCTGAGATTCGGTATTAGCCAAGTTGATGTTAATGTCAATAGTGCCGCCTCGTTCAATTATTCCCATGCTGATGTTATCTCCAATAGCTTCAACTTCGACCTCAACTAAACGTGCACCTGGGGTAATCAGTACGGGTTCAAAGCGAATATATTGAATAGGCGTATCGTCTATTTTCTCGATTTGAAAAGTAACTCGGTGACGCTCATTCTCTTTGAAACGCTCTTTCACACGATAGATTAGTGATCCCGGTATGGGAGCAGCAATAAAATCTGTTTCGGGTTCTCCCGTAGAGAGTAGTAAGTCAAATAATTCGAATGGCTCGGCCTGTTTATCGAATACAAGTGTGACGTTATTAGCTGATATGGCACGACCTAAATCGATTTCAACAAACCATTCGCTTGGGTCATCTTCAGGATTGGGTGCCCACCCTGTCATGAGATCGCTGTCAATGACGTTGGCGGCACTTCGCGCGTTAGACCCCGCTTTGCTAATCCCTCCACCAAAACGTTCTAAGTTGCTTATTGCGTTCGAATTCTTGCGAATTCGTGTGGGGGCAATTGTCCCTTCTGGTAATAAATCGACAGCACCTACAGGTAGTTGCCATTGGCGCCAATCGCGTGCAGAGTCATAGCGTACTTGTTGTGCTTGTGTAGGGATAGATATAAATCCGAAGATCAATGAGATACAGGCTACTCGACACCAATGCATAATATGGGCTTCTCCAAAGAGGCTGGGGAGCGATTAGTTTATTTAAATTCTTGCCTGCAATAATGATTGTAAAACTTTTGTAAAATTACTGATTTCCATCACATATGACAATGCGTAAATAGAGTAAAATCAATTATTTTGGCGATTAGTTTTGTTTCGTATTACTTGACTAGTTTTACTGTTTAATTTTCTGTGTTGCCGCGTTCGTTTAGCTTTTATTGTAACAGAAGTTGTATAGTCGGGTGGAGGGTTAACCATAAACCGCGCTATATGTTAAAACTTATGCGTTTTCAAATGTTTGATAGGTAACTAGTTAAATCATCAAACGTAGAGGTTATCGCCCTTTCACCTCAAACTGTATAGCTTGAGGTATAAGTAACAGGAAAACTGAGCTGAGTGTACTTGCCGTTTAATGAGCTCAATCCTCTCACTTCTGCTAATTCTCCACATATCAGGATTGTGAGGATGATAGGTTTTCTTCAAAAATATGAATCTTATCTGCATACTGCCGCTTTAAATCTGCAACTAGTTTTTTGAACATAGTTTCACTTAGATCCATGCGTATATGTGATCGCACGCGTCCTTTGGATTCTCGAAAACTCATATCTCTTTGGGGAATTTTCTTGAGTACTTTGAATACTGAATATCCGTTGTTCGTTTTTACTGGTCCTACGATTTCTCCAATTTGCGCATCTTTGGCTTCCCAGCCAAGCTTTCCATACTTGTCTGGACTGAGAAGCTGCATTCGCCCTCCTGCTCGGCGGATGCGCGTGCTTCGCTTTGAGTAGCGGCGCGCTAACTCGTCAAGGTCGCCGTCCTCTTCCATTTCGGCCCGTAGCGATTCTGCACGATCTCGATCGTCCACCAGAATCTC
>MDTA01060288.1_pt1 | contig 10718 bp, 15 predicted proteins | sample 811151 | NCBI WGS metagenome assembly MDTA01 (sample SAMN05326648, study PRJNA326480) | marine metagenome | isolation source: seawater | place: Indian Ocean: South | collected 2010 | reverse complement strand
CTTTCCAAAATGTTCATCATTAATTAACCAAACAGTTATGCAGCCTCTCTCATGACCAATACTAAGGTTTTTGGCAATATCTTCTATATAAATAGTTTCTTTTGGATTAATTCCAAATTTTTTAAGCATTAAGTCAAAGGTTTCTGCCTCTGGTTTAGGAATATAATTAGCATCTTTTATATCAAAAACTTTATCTCTTCCAAATAGATCATATACACCCAAATGAGTTAAAATATTTTCAGCATGTTCAGCACTTCCATTAGTAAAAATAAACTTTTCCATATTTAATTGTTTAAGTTCATTTCTCATAACTTTATCTTCTTTCATAAATGTTAAGTCTATATCATGAACGTAAGACAAAAATTCATCTGGAGATATTCCATCATGTATCATTAATCCTCGCAGTGAAGTATTATATTTATAAAAGTATTTAGTTTGCAATTTTTTAGCTTTGTTTGTATCTATCTTTAGTCTTTCGGAAATAAACTTCGTCATATTATTTGATACTTGGCCAAATACCTTTTCTAATGAGTAGTTATTATGCTTTCCATAACAAACCCCATCTAAATCTAATAAAAGATATTTTTTTTCTTTTAAATTCATTTTCTTATTAACGTACCTGATCCTTTATCTGAGAATATTTCAAATAATAATGAGTGTTGCTTTCTTCCATCAATTATTCCAACTGCGGTAACTCCATTATTTATAGCATCTAAGCAAGTATTTATTTTAGGTATCATTCCCTCAGTAATAGTTTCATCTTTAATCATTTTTATGACTTCAGAAGATGAAATTTCTTCAATTAGTTTTTTCTCCTTATTTAAAACACCCTCAACATTAGTCATTAAAAGTAATCTTCTGGATTTTAATGATTTTGCAATTGCACCAGCAGCTGTATCTCCATTTATATTGTAAGTTTGATTGTTAGGACCTAAGCCTAAAGGAGAAATAATAGGAATTTTTTTTTGATTTAGAAAATTTTCTAAAATTTGATTATTAATTTTTTTTGGTATGCCAACAAAACCAAGTTCTGCTGATTCTGGAATTACTTCAATTATGTTATTTTTTTTTGTATTTAATGAAACTGCTTCACAGTTTTTTTTTTCTAAGGAATTGACAATATCGTTATTAAAGTCAATCAATACTGTTTCGACTATATTTATTATTTTTTCATCGGTTACTCTTAATCCTCTTACAAATTTTGATTTGATATTTGACTTATCTAATTCTCTTTTAATTCTTGGTCCACCGCCATGAACGACTGCAATAGAAAGACCTAATCTATTCAATATTGTTATATCTAGTATAAAATTATTAAATATATTTCTGTCAATAAAAACGTTTCCACCATATTTTATAACTATTAAATCATTTTTGTATTTTTTAATGTATTTTGATACCTCATTTATTGGCGGACCATTTGAAGGAAGTATTTTTTTTAAATCCATTAATTTTTTTAAAATAATATTTTAGTCTTATGTTGTGGTTTTTACAGTCGTTCTTTTCATAATGAACACTTGTTGGGCCATAGTTAAAATATTATTTACTGTCCAATAAATTACTAGTCCACTAGGGAATGGTGCAAGTATCACAGTTAAAAAAAGTGGAAAAAAAGCAAAAATCTTAGCTTGCATTGCATCAGTTGGTGCAGGGTTTAATTTTTGCTGTACCCACATAGAAACTCCCATTGCTACTGGCCACGCCCCAATAACCAAGAAAGATGGAACGTCGTAAGGTAATAAACCAAATAGATTAAATAAACTTGTTGGATCTCTCTCACTCAAATCATATATCCATCCATAAAAAGGCATTTGTCTCATTTCTATGGTAACAAACAAAACTTTATATAGTGCAAAAAAGACAGGTATCTGAACTAAAATTGGTAAACATCCTGACATAGGATTTACTTTTTCTTTTTTATAAAGGGCCATCATTGCTTGTTGTAATTTCATTTTATCATCTTTATGAAGCTCTTTTAGTCTTACCATTTCTGGCTGTAATGCTTTCATTTTTGCCATGCTTCTAAAAGAAAAATTTGCTAGTGGAAAAAAAGCTAATCTAATACAAATAGTTATAGCAATAATTGCTAAACCATAGTTTCCTAGTAATTTAAAAAAATAATCTATTCCATAGAATAAAGGCTTGGTTATAAAATATAAAAAACCCCAATCAATCACTAGATCAAACTTATCAATATTTAGAGCGCTAGAGTATCCATCAATTACGTCAACTCTTTTAGCAGCTACGATTATTTGTAATTCATCGTTTATTGAGCTGCCTTTATTGAGAGTTAACGGTTCAGTAGATATATAATTTGCTCTGAATTTATTTTTGTAATCAAAAGTAGTTTTAAATTCCTTATCTCTTGGATGAATAATAGATGTTATCCAATACTTATCTCCAATTCCAAGCCATCCTTTTTGAGCAGTTCTTGAAAACTTTTTTTCCTGAATATCATCATAATCTTCTTCAATTAATTCATCATCCAATGTTGCAATTAAACCTTCATGAAGAATATAAAAATCTGTAATTTCAGGAATTTTATTACGTATTATTTGACCATAAGAATAAAAATCGTACTCTTTCTCTGTAGAATTAATTACATTCTGTTTGATAGTAAAAAGATATTTATCATCTAAAGAAATAATTTTTTCAAATGTAATACCTTGATCATTACTCCATGATAATTTAATCGAACTATCTTGAGTTAATTTTTTATTACCAATTAATGACCAGATTGTTTCTGAATTTGGAATATCGATATTTTTGTCAGTTGTGACAAAGCCACTTTCAATCAAGTAGCCTTCATCTATATTTCTTGGACCAAGTAATGTTACTTTATCTTCATTATCAAGACTTATTTTATAATTTTTAAAAGTTAAGTCATCAATAGCTGCACCTTTTAAAGAAATTGAGCCCTTAATATTTTCATTTTCAAATTTAACTCTATTATTTTGACTTAAGGCCTCGTCTCTCGAAAGTGTTGATATTGTATCTTTTTGTTCTAGACTTGGAGCATCAGTATTTTGTTCTACTTTTTTATTATTTTCTAAATTTTCTCTAATTTTTGGTTGTTCAGGAATCATGAATAAAGACCATAGAATGATGATTGCTGAAGATAATGTTATCGCTGCAATTACATTTTTGGTATCCATTATTTTTTAACTTTCAAATTTTTTTTCACCGGATCAAACCCTTCACCGCCACCTAAAAGTTTGATTGGATGACAAGTTAAAATTCTTTTTAAACCAAGGTAAGAACCTTTTAAAAAACCATAAGTTTCTAAAGTTTCAATAAAGTAACTAGAACAAGTGGGCATATATCTACATGAATTACCAAATAAAGGACTTAAGAAAAATTTATAAAATTTTATTAATTTAATAGAAATAAATGTAAGAAAGTTCATTATTTAATTTTTTTTAATTCTTGAAATAGAGTTTCTTTTATATTTGCATACTCACTATTTAACATAGTTGATTTAGCAATAACAAGATATGAATAATTAAATTTCATTGGTAATTTTTTAACGGCATCATTAAATAAATTTCTTAATCTTCGTTTAATCTTATTCCTACTTACTGCATTTCCTAATTTTTTTTTTGTCACAAATGAAATATTAAGTTTTTTTGCATTTTTATTTTCTAATATTCCAAAAAAAATTGTAACATATTTATTAGATATTTTTTTCTTTTTGAGTAAATTTTTAAATTCCTCATTTTTAGAAAGAGCAATAATCTTGCTTTTCATTAAAGAAATCTATCTTTTTTTTCTCTTAACAGTTGAGGATACTGTTAAATGTTTTCTTTTTCTTTGTCTTCTTCTCTTTAAGAGTTTTCTTCCACCTTTAGTTTTCATTTTAGATCTAAATCCATGCTTTTTAATTCTACGACCTTTTTTTGGCTGAAAAGTTCTTTTCATAGTAATGCTTTAGTTAATTGTTAGTTAAAATTTCGCCCTTTATATTAATTAAATATATAAATAGCAAATAGAAGATTTTATTATTACGATAACAATTTATGGAAAAATCTAAAAAAATTAAATTATTTATAGGTATATTTTATATATTTATTGTTGGAATTTTTTTATATTACATTTTTTCGAAATTTAGTTTTCAACAACTAACCTCATATGATTTTTTAAGAGAAAATGTAGATTATTTTTCAAACTTAAAAAATACTAATAAATTTTTGTTATCTTTGTCTTTTTTGTTATTCACAATTTTATGGGTTTTTCCTTTTTTGGGATTTGGATCACCAATTGCCTTAATAGGAGGTTTTATATTGGGTAAATGGCTAGGTGTAATAGTTGTAGTATTAGGATTAAGTATTGGAGCAACGTTTTTATATCTTTTTGGAAATTTTTTTTTAAAAGAATTGATAAGAGAAAAATTTTTAAACAAATTTCAAAATTTAGAAATTAAATTTAAAAAATCTGAATTTATCTATTTATTAATATATCGATTGGCTGGTGGGATACCTTGGCAACTTAGTTGTATATTACCAACAATTTTTAATGTGAGGGCGATGAACTTTTTTTTAGCCACTTTGATTGGAATTATTCCCCAAGTTTTTTTAATTGCTTCTATCGGATCAGGATTAGAAAAGGTTATAGAAGATAACTTAGAAGCACCAGGGATATCTGATATTATTACTACACCAGAAATTTATATTCCTTTAATCACATTTATTTCTCTAATTATATTGACGCTTTTTTTAAGAAAGTTTTTTTACAAAAAAAATAAATAAAATATTTTCAATTATTTAATTATATCATTTACACACCGACATATATAATCAATCTCATTATTTTTTAGATTTAAACTTGTGGGTAAATAAAAACCATTTTCAGATATATACTCAGAGTTTTTGAAGTTTTTTGATTTGGAATTATATTTTTTAAGTATTTTTTGTTTATGCATTGGCCAAAAGAACGGTCTAGTTCCAATTCCTTTTTTTTTTAATTTATTCATGACTTTGAGTGCATTTAAATTTAATCTTTTATTAATTATAATAATCCCAATTACCCAGTAAATATTTTCAGAATAAATTCTTTTAGGTTCAGGTATATAAATATTTTTATTTGAGCTTAAATTTTTATAGTATCTCTTTCCAACAGAATGTCTTTTTTTTACAATTTTTTTTATTCTTTTTAGCTGACTTAAGCCCAATGTTGCCTGGATATTGGTCATTCTATAATTCCATCCAATATCTTCATGGTTAAACCTATTCTTTTTTCCAAAAGCAAGATTTCTTAAACTAATCATTTTATCATACATTGATTTATTATTTGTTGTAATCATGCCACCTTCACCAGTTGTAATTTGTTTATTTGCATAAAAACTGAATGTACTTATATCACCAAAACTTCCACAATTTTTTTTGAATAACTTTTGCCCTAATACTTCAGCAGCATCTTCAATGATTATTATATTTTTTTTTTTACAAATTTTTTTCAATAAATCCATTCTTAAAGGATAATTATAAATATGAGTAGCGATTATAGCTTTAGTATTTTTATTTATTTGTGCTTTAAGTTTTTTTAAATCTAAATTCCAATCTTTGATATTGCAATCAATGAATCTTAATTTAATTCCAAGTTTTATTGCGGGAAGAGCATTTGAGATAATTGTAAAGTTTGGAATTATTATTTCATCATTTTTTTTTAAATTTAGTGTTTTAATTGCAACTTCTAAAGCAGCTGTACCACTTGAAACTGCTACACCATACTTGTGACCTATGAATTTAGAAAATGTTTTTTCGAATTTTTTTACATTTGAACCCTCTGAAGATATCCATCCAGAATTTAAGACATTATTAACTTTTAAAACATCTTTTTTTTCAATTAATGGTTGGCTAACAGGAATAAATTTTTTCACAATTTTTTAAATCTTATTTTATCTTTATCTCCAGCAAATGGACCTTGTTTAATTTCAATCATTTCTAATTTTTCTAAAACCTTAAAACCATGTGCGCCTGTAATTAATAATACCATATCTCTTTTTTTTAATATTTTTGTTTTAGCTATTTTTTTTTTCTTATTATAAAAATAAACTTTTAGCTTACCTTTAAATATAATCAGCAATTCAGACATATGTTTAATTATTTTTTTTCTATTAATGTGAATATGTGGATTAATGATATGGTTTTTTTGATGAGCCATTAAACCCAATTGTAAGTTAAAATGATTAGGAGTGAAAAACTTGATACCTTTGAATTTCTTATTTTGAAATCTGAAGACTTTAGCAATTAATGTTTTATCAACTAAAATATCTTCATCTTTATAATTCATTTTAATAATATATACATTTAATAAATAACATTTTTTTTGATAGTTTAAATTAATTTATTTTTTTTTTGACGCTCTGAACTTGAGCTGACCAAGCAATAAATCATAGCCCAATCACTTTTTTTGCTATTAAATCTACTGGAGCAATTCAACTAAAGGGCTATATTTGCTAATTATTGCCATATTATTTTATTAGGTTATAAATAATTTGCAAAAATATTGTCATGAAAATTTATACAAAAATAATCTTAAATAAAAACAACAAACTAATTAAAGAAGAATATTTTGATTACAAAGGTGAAGTTTCTAGATTAATGGGTATTCATTACGATTATAAAAGCACAAGATCTGCAAAATTAATGGAAAAACAAGCTAAGAAAGCAAAGAAGCTCGCAGAAAGAAAAGCAAAAAGATTAGCCAAAGAAGGGTCAAAAAAAGATATTGAAGATACAAAAGCCTTAGATCCATCCAAGCCCATTTCACTGGATTTTATCACGAATCCGGACAAGGAATGAATAAAAAAATTAAAGCAAGAAAAAATAGAGAGGCAATCGCGCTACGCAGTAATTTAAAAAAAAGAAAACTATTTCAAAAAAAAATAAAGAAAAATAAATAAAATGATTTTAAATGATAACCAGATTAAGTTTCTGGCAGAAAAAAAAGAAATGATAAAACCTTTTGTAGATAAGTCTATTCAAGAAGGGATTAGTTACGGATTACAAAGTTTTGGTTACGATCTTCGTGTAGGTTCAGAATTTAAAATTTTTACTAATATAAAAGGTAATACTATCGCCGATCCAAAAAATTTTTCAGAGGATAATTTTATTACTGTTAAGGATGAAAAATCTGTTTTGATTCCACCTAACAGTTTTGCTCTAGCTAATTCATTAGAGTATTTTAAGATACCGAGAGATGTGACTGGTTTAGTTACCTCTAAATCTAGTTACGCAAGAGTAGGATTAGGAAATCCACCAACTGTTTTGGAGGCTGGTTGGGAAGGTGTTTTAGTGCTTGAATTAGTTAATCATACCAGCAATAGTATTAGAGTTTACTCTAATAGTGGAATTAGTCAGATATTATTTTTTCAAGGAAAAGATCCAAAAATTTCATATGCTGATAGAGAAGGAAAATATATGAAACAGGTTGGTATAACTTTAGCAAAAACGAAATATTAGCATGGATAAATTTTTGATTAAAGGCCCTTGCAAAATTAAGGGAAAGGTTTCAATTCCAGGAGCAAAAAATGCTGCAATTCCAATTTTGGCTGCAACATTATTATTTGATAAGCCAGTAGTAATTAAAAATTTACCAAGAGTTAAAGATATAGATACTATGTTGTCATTATTAAAATCTTTAGGATCAAAGGTTATTTTATCCAAAGATCAAAAAATTGTAAAAATTATTAACAAAAAAAAAATGAAAACATTTGCAAGTTACTCAATTGTAAAAAAAATGAGAGGATCTTTTTTGGTTTTGGGACCTTTAATTGCGAAGTATTATAATAGCAAATGTTCTTTACCTGGTGGATGTAATTTGGGTGCAAGACCTGTGAATTATCATTTAACTGCTTTGAAAAAATTGGGGATGATTTATAAATTAAAAGATGGTTATATTTTAGCTAAATCAAAAGGTAAACTCAAAGGTACAACTATAAAATTTTCTAAAATAAGTGTAGGAGCAACAGAAAACTTAATGATCGCAGCCTGTTTGGCAAAAGGAAAAACAATTTTAAAGAATTGTGCTTTAGAGCCTGAAATTAAAGATCTTTCGAATTTTTTAAATTTAGCAGGCGCAAAAGTAAAATGGTCGGGTAGGACTTGTACTATTACAGGTGTAAATTCTTTAAATCAGATTGACTATTCTGTTATGCCTGACCGAATAATGGCAGGCACTTTCTGTATAGCTGCATGTTTGAATAATGGTTATTTAGAAATACAAAATTTTAATCCAAAAATGATAAAAACTGAATTAAACTTATTAAAAAAAGTTGGAGCTAATATAAAAACCTCAGAAAATAAAATTTTTATTAAAGGACCTAAGAAAATTAAGAATATCCAAAATATTAAAACTAAAGAGTATCCTGGCATACCAACTGATTTGCAATCTCAATTAATGGTACTTATGTGTAAAGCAAATGGTAAAAGCACAATAACAGAAAATATTTTTGAAAATAGATTTACTCATGCTGCTGAATTAAGAAGACTCGGAGCAAAAATTAATATTAAAAATAATAAAGCAATAATTGAGGGAAACACAAGATTTATTGGTGCTCCTCTTATGAGCAGTGACTTGCGTGCATCTGTTGCTCTTGTGCTTGCAGCTATTGTAGCCGAAGGAGTTAGTCGAGTTGATAGAATATATCATTTGGATCGGGGAGCTGAAAATTTTGAGAAAAAGTTAAAAAATATTGGAGTTAAAATAAAAAGATTTAGATAGTGAGTAGATACCAAGCAAAAATAATTGCAACTGATCAAGAGGCGCTCCAGGTTATATCAGCTTGCAGCACAGGAGCAAAAGTAAAAATTTCAAATATTAAGTATTTAGCGTCTAATAAAGTTTTTTTATTATCTTTAGAGAGAACAAAGATTGAGTCGGATCAAAAAGATAAAAAAGTTAATAGTATTTGTAGATTTGATTATATTGAAAAAGTAAAATCAAAAAATATAAATCAAAAAGATCAGGAAAAAGTTCTTGAGTTAATCGGTATAGATTATTTGAAAAATAATGAAGTTTATGAAATAAATCTTATTTTTAATAATAATGCACATATTATTTTGATTACAGAAACAATAGAGGCAAGGCTAGAGGATCAAGAAGTGATAGAAAAATGAAAATTTTAAATAGTAAAAAGGTTAATTTTGAAAAAACATTAGATAAGCTTCTTTTAAGAAGAAAAAATAAAATTAAATCCAATTCATTATCGGTTATAAAAATAATTAATGATGTTAAAAAAAATGGTGATAAAGCTATTTTAAAATATGAAAAAAAGTTTAGTAAGAATAATAATATTTTTCCATCTAAAAAACAAATTTCTAAATCAATATCTTCTTTAGATAAAAATGTTAGAAAAGCAATTGACCTTGCTTATGATCGTATTTTTAAATTTCATTCTCTTCAAAAATTTAAAAATATTTCTTATACAGATAAATTTAAAAATAAATTAGAATACAAATATGTACCACTTCAATCTTGTGGTATATATATACCTGGTTCAACAGCATCTTATCCATCAAGCGTTTTACATAATTCTATACCTGCTGTTATTGCAGGTGTTAAAAGGATCGTAATGATAAATCCTGGCTTTAAAGGAAAGCAAAATCCAGCTGTTCTATATGCTGCAAAAAAATGTAAGATTAAGGAGATATATCAAATTGGTGGCCCAGCAGGAATTGCTGCACTTGCATATGGAACAAAAAAAATTCAAAAAGTTGATAAGATAGTTGGTCCAGGTAATTCATATGTTGCTCAAGCGATGAGAGCAGTATTTGGAGACGTGGGAGTCCAGTCAATTACAGCTGGACCATCAGAAATAATGATAGTTTGTGATAAATTTTCCAATCCAGAATGGATTGCTAGTGATCTGATAGGTCAAGCAGAACACGATGCTCTGGCTCAGTGTATTTTAATATCAAAAGATAAGAAATTAATTGATAATGTAAAAAATGAAATAAAAAAACAATTAAAAGAAATTCCAAGAGCAGCAATAGCAAGAAAAAGTTTAATGACCAACGGAATTTTAATGTTTATTAATTCTGAAAAAAAAATAATTGAAATTATCAATAAAGTAGCTCCTGAACATCTCGAGCTGAATTTAAAAAATTATAAATCTTTTATACCTAAAGTAAAGAATGCAGGATCCATTTGTTTAGGAAAATATGCCGTAATGGCAATGACGGATATGAATGTTGGTACAAATCATGTTTTACCAGTTGCTGGTTCTGCAAAATATTCTAGCGGAATTTGTGTTAATGAATTTTATAAGAGAATTTCTTATATTAATCTTTCAAAAATTGGTATTGAAACTCTTGGTCCATCAGCTATAACGATCGCTAATTTTGAAGGTTTAGATGGCCATTCAAAATCAATATTAAAAAGAATTAGGAGAAAATAAATTTGGCAAAACAAGATTTACTTCAATTTAAGGGTAAAGTTAAAACCTTGTTGAAAAATGCAATGTTTGAAGTTGAACTAGAAAATGGGCATACAGTTACTGCCCACGCAGCAGGTAAATTAAGAAAAAATAGAATTCGAGTGTTGCAAGGAGATAATGTTACTGTAGAGATGTCGGGCTATGATTTGACCAAAGCCAGGATAATCTTTAGAGGATAAATTATGGGACTGTGGTGTAAGTGGTCTGCACGAACGCCTGAAAAGCGTTAGGTTATAAGTTCGATTCTTATCGGTCCCACCTTAAAATCTCTTGATTAAATTAT
>MDTA01044767.1_pt1 | contig 10719 bp, 9 predicted proteins | sample 811151 | NCBI WGS metagenome assembly MDTA01 (sample SAMN05326648, study PRJNA326480) | marine metagenome | isolation source: seawater | place: Indian Ocean: South | collected 2010 | reverse complement strand
TTATTTATATAAAAATACCAGACCAAATAGCACATTTAATCTTGGTGTAAGAAGCGACGATACAACAGTACTGTATGTAATAGAAAAAATTCTATCTAATTCTAACTTAATTGAAAAAAAATTAATTCATTGCATAGATGTTGGAGGATATATTGGTGTTGTTACATTGATGATGTCAAATGTACTAAAAAAATCAAATAGAAATTGGAAAATTCATACTTTCGAGCCATTTGCTGATTCCTTTGAAAGATTAAAAGAAAATGTCAATTTAGACCAGTGCAAAAATAATATTATACTAAATAATGTTGCTGTATCAGAAAAAGAAGGAATTTCATCATTAACTACTTATAAGGACTCTCCTGGTCTTAATCACTTAGAAATTAATAAATCTGTACATTTAAAAAATCATAACTCTCAAAAGAATACAAAAGTGATTACACTGAGTAATTATATGATAAAAAATAATATTAATCATATCAATATTTGTAAAATTGATACCGAAGGATCTGATTATTCTGTTATAAAAGGGTTAAACGGTTTTATAAAAAAAAGAGCAGTTGATTACTTAATTTTTGAATATGGCAAATTATCGTTTGAAAAAATAAGTCTTATATTAAATTCAAATGGATATATTATTTATTATATGGTAAGAAATGAAAATATACTTTTAAAATCCTTAAAAAATTATCCAAAAAATTCTAAATCATTACTGAATTTAATTGCTGTTTCATCTGAGAAAAATAATGATTTTTTAAAAATTTTTAAAATTGGATAAAATCATATGAAAATATTGGTAGTCAGCAGTAAGTATCAACCTGAATATTCAGGTTCAGGATTTAGAGCTCACAATAAATACAAAAGACTTAAGAAATACTATGATTTAGAATTCGAAATATTATCAAATTCTAAAATTTATCAAGGCAACAAAAAATATAAATATGAGGATGTTGAAGTTACTAGAATAGCAACACCTTTGAAAATACCTTTTAAAAAGTCTATTTGGCGAAATATTTTAATTTTATTAAGTATACTCTGGGAAGTTTATTACAGTTGGAAGTTTGTAAGAAAAAATATTAATAATTATAGTTTACTCCATACTTTTGGAAATACTTGGACAATTGGATTTTTAACTTGGTATTTTGCTCGAAGAAATAAGCCTATAATTAGAGAATTATGTAATGACATGAATAATCCTCTTTATCCAATTCAAATTCAAAATTACATGAGGTCAATTTTTAAAAAAAACAATACTTTAGTAGTTGCTATTTCTAAAAAACTTGAAATTTTAGCAAAAAAATTTGATATGAAAAATGTTTGGCAAAGACCTAATCCAGTTGATGAAAAAAAATTTTTTATAGACTATAAAAAAAAATATTATCTTAGAAAAAAACTAACAAAATTTCGTCAGAATGACGTTGTATTGTGTTTAGTTGCAAATTTCATTGATAGAAAAAATCAGCTTTTTGCATTAGATGTACTGAGTTTATTGCCTGAAAAGTTTAAGCTAATTTTATCTGGTCCATTAAAATCTGAAAACAATATATACATGCAAAACTTACTTTCTAAAATAAATGATCTTAATTTACAGGATCGAATTGACCTTAAAACTGGATTCGTTAATAATTTTGATGAATATTTGAAATGTAGTGATGTTTTTTTATTTCCTTCAAAAGCTGAAGGATTAGGAACTCCTTTATTGGAATCTCAAGTTTGTGGAGTACCTGTGGTAAGTAACTATATTAAAGATATTACAGATCCAATAATTGTTAAAAATAAAGGTGGATACTTTTTAGAGCTAGATCCAAAAATATGGGCAGATATGATTAAAAAAGTATTAGAAATACCTGAGGAGGTTCTAATTAATAATGCTAAAAGTGTTGTAAATATTTGTTCGTCAAAAATTATAGATGAGCTGTACTATGAAAAAATACACGAATTGGTTTATCATAAAAATTTATATTCTGAGTAAAGAATTTTTATTTAATTTAGAGTAATATTATAGAATTAGCTTATAAAAAATTTTATTAGAATATTAGGTTTGAAAATAAGTTTTGTAGAGAAAAATTTTAACAATAAAAATATAGTTTAAATTAGGAATACATTTTGCCAAAAAAAATTATTCATCAACTTTCACTTTCTGATATAGGCGGCGTGCAGAGAAGTTTTTCTATATTTTTTTTACATGCTTTAAAAAAAAGCAATTTTGATCATCACATTTATAGTATGTACGATTTAATAGATAATTTTTTTGAGGTTAAAAATTATCACCATAATATTAATAATTCTCTAATATATAAAATTAAATTCATCTTCTATTTAATGTCAAAAAATTCTGTAGTACATTTTTATAATAACTTGGGAAGCCGTTCAGTAAATAAACTTTTAAATTTTGTTCCATATTCAAATATTATTTTCCATGAGAGAGGTTCAGCATGGAATGCAAAAGAGCAAGATATCAAAATATACAGAGATAATGCATCAAAAGCTAAAATTATACTTGCTAACTCAAATGCAACTAAAATTATGCTAACAAAAAGATTTAGTATAGATGAAAAAAAAATTTATGTAATTCAAAATGGCTTTTTAGAAAAAAATTTAAAATTCATACCCAAAAATATTAATAGATTTAGTGATAAGTTTAGTGTTGGTTATATTGGTAGGCTTGATACACCTAAAGGAATACATGTGCTTATAGAATCTGCCAAAAATTTACAAGACTATGATTTTTTTATTACAGGCAAAGGTATATTGGAAGATGGACTTAAAAAATTGGCTGAAAATTATAAAAATATTCATTTTTTGGGAACTGCAAAAGAGCCATTAGAATTTATTTCAAAAATGGATGTTATGGTAGTTCCATCTCTTAGAGAACCTCTTGGTAATGTTATTATAGAAGCAGGGTATTGTAAAAAACCTGTTATTGCATCAAACATAGATGGTATTCCTGAAATAATTACAGATGGTATAAGTGGAATATTAATTACACCTGATAAAAAAATTTCAATAAGTGAAATACCAAATAATGCAATTCCAATACCAGAATTTGTTATAAATCCTAAAACAAAAGAATTACAAATACCCGAAGAAATCGATCCTTCAAAACTATCAGAGTATATTACTAAATTAGCTACTAATCCTAAAATAAGGGAGTTCTATGGAGAAAACTTATATCAAACAGTAAAAGAAAAATTTAATATTGAAAATTATTATGAAAAAGTAGAAAAGATATATCAAAATATACTAAATGATTAATAATTATATATTTTAAATATAAATTTGTGTGTAATAAACATTCTCCGGAGAAATTTATTAAATTTTTTTTATTAAGTGCTAATATCAATAACTTATATGTTTAATGATATAATAGGAATTACTAGTTATCTTATTGTTATTTTAATTTATTTAATATTGGCAAAACTGCGTCCCAATATAGCTACCATCATATATGTTGCGCTGGTAATTAGAATTGTATTTATATTAATTCATCACAATGTTACACCTTTGCCAGATAGTCATGGTGATGCAAGAAATTTTGAAATTACTGCTTATAAGTGGTCTAAAGATGGTTTTTTAAACACAATTTATAATTATCCAGGAGTAAGTAGTTATTTTATAAGTTGGTTCATTTCAATATTGTATTCTATTTTTGGCCATAGTGAATTGATGGCACACTCTCTAAGTTTATTTTTTGGAATGGGGTCAATTTTTTTAGGTTATTCTATAGCAGCTAAACTATGGGATCTAAAGACTGCAAATAAGGCAGGATGGTTCATGGCCCTCTTTCCTGCATTAATTTTGTACTCATGTTTAATACTTCGTGAAGTATATGTATGTTTTTTTCTATTATTAGCCATTTATGGATGTATTGGTTGGATGTGGAATAAAAGTTTTAAATATTTTATTTTAATTATAGTGGGGTTTGTTATTGCAACTTATTTTCACGGACCTTTATTTATTGGTTTGTTAACTTTCCTAACAATAGTTTTTTTAAAAAATATTAAAGAAACATTTATAAATTTAAAAAAATTGAAAATTAAATATAAAAATATCTTTGTAGTTTTTACCATATTAATTTTTGCGTCAATATTTATTGCAAAAGATGTTTCAATACCAAAACTGGGTCAACTTTCTAAATTTACTGTTAGTGGAGAACATTCAGTAATTTTAAAAATTTTAGAAAAAAATAGAGATTTTGATAGAGGTACTGCAAAATATCCAAGTTGGTTGGTAGCCACTTCCGGGGTAGAAATTGTTTATAAATCTCCTTTTAGAATAATATATTTTCTTTTTGCACCATTTCCATGGGATGTAACAAAATTTTCCCACTTAATGGGTCTGTTTGACGGTATATTGTATATGTTTTTAACTTATTTTATTTTTTGTAATAGAAAAAATATATTTGCAGATCCAGTTTTAAAATTAATTCTTTTTATTTTACTTTCTTACATATTATTATATGGGATAAGTGTTGGTAATTTTGGTACTGGATTGCGTCATAGAGTAAAGTTTGTTCCAATATTTATTTTATTGGCAGCTCCATACTTACCAAAATTTAATTTTTCCAAAAAAATTATTAAATGAAAATTGTACATATTATTACAAGTTTAGGAGACGGAGGAGCAGAACATACATTATTTAAGATTTGTAAATATGATAAAAATAATAAACATATTGTTGTTTCACTTAGAGGTCCTGGAAAATATTCATCACATTTAAAAAAAATTGGTATCAAAGTTTATTGTTTGAATATGAGTTTTTATTCGTTGATTAAATTTTTTTATCTTATAAAAATACTTAGATTTTTTAGTCCTGATATTGTACAAACTTGGCTCGTTCATTCAGACTTTATTGGTGGCATTGCCGCGAAGTTTTTAGGTATAAAAAATATAATTTGGAATATTCGATATTCAAATTTTGAATTTAAAAAGGCAAGATTAACAACCATATTATTAGTTAAATTATTGTCTATATTGTCTTTTTTCGTACCAAAACTAATAATAGTTGTTTCTAAAAAAGCTAAAAAAATTTATGAAAATGAGGGGTACGACAAAAAAAAAATTAAAATACATTCCAAATGGTTATGATTTAAAGTTATTAAAGCCTAGAAATATAGAAAAAAAAAAATTTAAAAAAAAATTAAATAAACAATTTCCAATAATAGGAAATGTTGCACGCTACGATCCAAAAAAAGATCATTTAAATTTACTTAATGCATTATCTTTAATTAAATCAAAAAAAATAAATTTTTTTTGTTGCTTAGCTGGACTTAACATAAACAGCAATAACATTAGATTAGTTTCAGAAATAAAAAAATTGAAATTATCAAAACATATTAAATTATTGAGTCAACACAATAATATTAAGCAGATAATGAATGGAATAGATATTTATGTTCAAAGCAGCAGTTATGGTGAGGGTTTCCCTAATGTTGTTGCAGAGTCTATGGCTTGTGGAACACCATGTGTTGTAACGAATGTTGGTGATGCTTCCTTAATTGTTGGAAAGACAGGTTGGGTAGTTCCTCCTAATAATCCTTATAAACTTGCAGCAGCAATTGAAAATGCCATTTATGCCTTTGGAAGCCAAAATTGGAAAAAAAAATGTAGAGAAGCAAGATCGAGAATTAGTAAAAAATTTGATATGAGTAAAATGGTTAAATCTTATAATAAATCATGGAATGAGGTTTACAAAAATAATAATTAAATTATAAATTTTACAAATTTGTATCATATTAATGTTCATACCTTTTAATGTGTAAAATTATAAATAAAAGTTTTTAAATGAAAAATATTTTATTAAATATATTTAAAAGAAATTATTTTTTTGTAATTTTTAAAAAGATTTTTAAAAGATTTGAAAAAAATACATCAGAAGAATCTAAAAAATGGGCTCAATTAAATACAAAGTATACAACAGAGGAATTTTGTAAATTAATTGATTCAAAATTGTATGATGAAATTTTAAATGATATTATTTTAATTGAAAGTGAGGCTAAGAAAAATTTATCTAGATTGAAAATTTCACTAGGTGGTGGTGGTAACTATACTCTTTTATATTTTTTAGTAAGAAAGTTTAGGCCAAAAACGGTTGTTGAAACAGGTGTTGCCGCAGGATGGTCAAGTTTATCTATTTTAAGAGCCTTAAGGAAGAATGGTATTGGGAAATTGTATTCTAGTGATTTTCCCTATTTTAGATTAGAGAACCCAGAGCAATATGTTGGTTATTTAGCAAAAAATGAGATAAATAAAATTGATTGGTTTTTAGATATTAGGGGGGATGATTTGGCTATTCCTGAAATTTTAAAGAAAATTGGTGAAAATAATATTGATTTATTTCATTATGATAGCGATAAAAGCTACAGTGGTCGAGATAAAGTATTAAAAACCTTAAATCCAAAAATAAATTCCAAAACAATTATGATTTTTGATGATATTCAAGATAATTTACATTTTAAAAAATTGGCTGAGCAAAGAAAAAATGGCTATTTTGTTTTAGAATTTAAAGGCAAATATTTGGGTATTATTGGTAGTAATTTTCTTGTGAAAAATGATGATGAAAAATGTTAATATGATTAATAATTTAACTTTAAAAAAATATTGAAGATTATAGTTACAGGTTCTGCGGGTTTTATTGGCTTTTCTTTATGCATGAAACTCTTAGAACGAGGTGATAATATAATAGGAATTGATAATCATAATGATTATTATGATCCCAATATTAAAGAGGCTAGACTTCAAATATTATCGAAATATTCTAACTACCAGCATTATCGAACTGATCTTATTGACAAAATTAGTTTAGGTAAAATATTTAATAATCATAAACCTAATAAGGTTGCAAATTTAGCAGCTCAAGCAGGTGTAAGATATTCAATGGAAAATCCATTAGCCTATGTAAATAGTAATATTGTTGGTTTTTCTCATATTTTAGAAAACTGTAGACACTATAAAGTTGAACATTTAGTCTACGCTAGTACTTCTAGCGTATATGGTGCTAATACAAAAATGCCCTTTTCTGAGCATGATAGTGTTAATCATCCACTATCTCTTTACGCAGCTTCAAAATTATCAAATGAATTAATGGCACATTCATATAGCAATCTTTACGAATTACCTACTACAGGACTAAGATTTTTTACTGTTTATGGACCTTGGGGTAGACCAGATATGGCTTTATTTAAATTTACAAAAAATATTTTAGAGGAAAAACCTATAGATGTTTTTAATCACGGAAATCACACAAGAGATTTTACTTACATTGACGACATTGTTGAGGGAGTACTTAAAACACTTGATAATCCTGCAGTAAGTAATTTTGCCTGGGATAGTAATGATCCAGATCCGGCTACAAGCAAAAAACCATGGCGAATTTATAATATAGGAAATAATAATCCTGTAAAACTTATGGATTACATAAGCGCACTTGAAAAGACGTTGAAAAAAAAAGCAATTATAAATTTTTTACCATTACAGCCAGGAGATGTGCCAGATACTTTTGCTAATGTCTCAAATCTAGAAAAACAATTTAACTATAAACCATCTACATCAGTTATTCAGGGAGTATCCAGATTTGTTGAATGGTATAAAAATTATTACAAATATGATAAATAAAAAAAAAGATCTTAAATTGGCAATTATTGGTTTAGGCTATGTAGGTTTGCCTTTGGCTTTAGAATTTTCAAAGAAAAGAAAAGTAGTAGGATTTGATATAAATAAAAATAGAATTAAACAATTAAAATTAGGAATAGATAAAAACTTAGATTTTAGTAAAACTGATTTAAAGAATAAGTACAACTTAGATTTAACTAGTAATATAAATAATCTCAAATTTGCAAATTGTTATATTATTGCTGTTCCAACACCCGTTAATGAGTCTAAAAAACCAGATTTGAGGCTGTTATTTAAGGCATCTCAAATGATTGGTAAGATTCTCAAAAAAGGAGATTTAATTATTTATGAGTCAACAGTTTATCCAGGTTGTGTAGAGGAAGATTGTGTACCAATTTTACAAAAATTTTCAAAATTAAGATTTAATAAGGATTTTTATTGTGGATATAGTCCTGAGCGTATAAATCCTGGAGATAAGTTTCATACCATCTCAAATATAAAAAAAATTACATCAGGTTCAACTTATGATGTTTCAGATGTTGTTGATAAGTTATATAATGAGATTATAACTGTAGGAACTTACAAGGCTGAAAGTATAAAAATAGCTGAGGCTGCAAAGGTAATTGAAAATACCCAACGAGATTTAAACATTGCTCTCATAAATGAATTATCAATATTATTCCGAAAAATGAATATTGATACTCAAGCTGTATTGGATGCCGCAAAAAGTAAATGGAATTTTCTTCCTTTTAAACCTGGGCTAGTTGGAGGACATTGTATTGGTGTTGATCCATATTATTTAACCTATAAAGCAAAAAAAGTTGGTTATAAGCCTAAAATTATTTTGGCTGGTCGCAAGATTAATGACAATATGGGTACTTATGTAGCATCAGAGTTACTTAAGAAATTAAAAAAAAAAAATATTGAAGTTAAAAATGCAAAAATTTTAATTATGGGACTTACATTTAAAGAAAATTGTGCAGATGTACGTAATTCTGGTATTAAAAAAGTAATTTTAAAATTGAGTAGATACAGATGTAAAATTGATCTTTTTGATCCGTGGGTAGATAGTAAAGAAATCAAAAAAATCTATAAAATTTTACCAAATTCAAAACTTAAAAAAAATAATTATGATGCGATTATAATTGCAGTTGCTCATGAAAAATTTAAAAAAATGGGAATTAAAAATATTTTAAATTTATGTAAAAAAAACAATGTAGTATATGATTTAAAGAATCTTTTTAAGTCAAATCAAGTTAGTATGAGATTATAAAATATTTTTAATTTAATAAAATTTTATTTTATATCTAAAATTAAAGAGGCCAGATATTTAATATTTTTTTAAAAATTGATTTGTTTCTAGATAAATGAATATAAATAAAAAAATTTTAATACTTGTAAATGATTTAAGTTTTTTAATTTCACATCGATTACCAATTGCTAAAGCCTCAATTGCAAAAGGTTTTGAAGTCGTAATTGGATATGGTGAACTTGGAGGAGCCAATCCTAAAATATTAGAGCAAATAGGTATCAAAACAATTCATGTACCTATTCATCGAGGAGGAATAAATTTATTTAAAGAATTTAAATCATTTATTTATATATGGAAATTTTTTAGAAAAGAAAAACCTGATATAGTTCATTTAGTTACTATTAAACCATATCTGTATGGCGGAATAATTTCTCAATTAGTAGGTATAAAATGTTTGGTATCAGCAGTATCTGGACTTGGAACATTATTTATTAGCCAAGATTTTAAGTTCAGGTTTTTAAGATTAATTCTATATCCCATTTTTAAGTTAGCATTTAATCATTCTAACCAAAAAGTTATTCTGCAAAATTTAGACGATTTAAAAGTTTTAGTTAATTGGGGTGTTTTAAACTCATCTAAAGTAAAACTTATAAGAGGCTCAGGTGTTGATATTAAAAAATTTAATAATCTTGATGAACCTTCAGGAATACCAGCGGTATGTTTTGCTGCCCGATTACTTCGTGATAAAGGTGTATATGAATTTGTTTCAGCATCAAGATTGTTAATAGAAAGAGGAATAGAAGCTAAATTTTATTTAGCTGGAGATTTAGATTTTAGAAATCCTACAGGATTAAGTGTTGATGAATTAAATCAACTTAAAAAAAATAATAATATAGAAATTCTAGGATATGAAAAGGATATTCCTAAATTATACTCAAAATCACATATTATATGTTTACCGTCATATCGCGAAGGTTTGCCGAAATCACTTTTGGAGGCTTCTGCAGCAAGTAGAGTTGTTGTAACGACAGATGTGCCTGGTTGTCGTGATGCAATTATTTTAAATAAAACAGGTTTACTAGTCCCAGCTAAGAATGCTCACAAGCTAGCTGATGCATTGCAATGGTTAATTGAGAACCCCAAAGAGCGTATAGCTATGGGTAGGGCAGGTAGAAAGAATGCTGAAAAAGAATTTTCAATAGAAAAGGTCACTAAAGAACACCTTGATATTTACTATGATCTACTAAAATAAAATTAAATTTAATTTTTATTTGTAAGAATGATTTAATTTTAATTTTTTCTAAAAACTTAAAATGTAGTTAAATTAAATATTTTTTTGAGTGATTGTTCCTTAGAATTAAGAAAATTATAAAAAACATTATAAATAAAATTAATGATGTTAAAGGACTAATATATAAAAAACTAATATAACCGACTACAAACATAATTACATTAAGTAAACATATTAATAAATTAGTAATAAAGATAGATTTACTATTTTTAAACAACATATAATGCAGATGATCCTGACCTGCTTTAAATATATCCTGTTTATTTTTCAATCTAATTATATTTATCGATAAAAACTCATAAACGAATATCGAAATTGACCAGGCAATTAAAATTGGATGAACATATTTTTGGTTTGCTAAATATATTAAAATAAACGAGATCAAAAAACCTAATAACAAACTCCCACCATCTCCTAAAAATAGTTTTGGAAGTTTAAATATGGAGAAATTATGTAATATAAAAAAAGATATTGGTATTAATAATATAATAAAAAAAAATTTAAAATTTTCATTTGGTACTAAGAAGTATAAAATTGCTAATACAGAGATTGAGCTAAAACCTAATGTC
>MDTA01223976.1_pt1 | contig 10721 bp, 15 predicted proteins | sample 811151 | NCBI WGS metagenome assembly MDTA01 (sample SAMN05326648, study PRJNA326480) | marine metagenome | isolation source: seawater | place: Indian Ocean: South | collected 2010 | reverse complement strand
TAATGTTGGTGACAACGTTGGAGATTGTGCTGGTATGGCCGCTGATTTATTTGAAACCTATGCTGTTACAATAGTTGCTACAATGGTTTTAGCGTCAATTTTTTCACCTCAAGATTATAATTTAATGATTTATCCATTAGCTATTGGAGGAGCTTGCATTGTCACATCAATAATTGGAACATGGTTCGTCAAACTTGGGCAAAATAAAAGTATAATGGGAGCCTTGTATAAAGGATTTATAGTTACAGCAGTTACTTCTTTAATATTAATGTATCCAGTTACAGACTCGATTATTGGTATAGATAAAAATTACAGTAATAATGCAGGAGCAATATTTACTGGTTTGGATTTATATATTTGTGGCATTGTAGGGTTTGTTATAACTGGTTTATTAATTTGGGTTACAGAATACTACACAGGTACAAATTATCGTCCTGTAAAAACTGTTGCTAAGTCATCAACTACAGGTCATGGAACAAATGTAATTCAAGGATTAGCTATTTCTATGGAAGCGACCGCAATACCTGCTTTGATAATAGTTGCAGGAATTTTGTACACAAATAGCTTAGCTGGATTATACGGAATAGCAATAGCTGTAACCGCTATGCTTGCATTAACTGGAATGGTAGTTGCTTTGGACGCCTATGGGCCAGTTACTGATAACGCTGGAGGAATTGCCGAAATGTCCAAACTTCCAAAAAATGTTAGAAAAACTACAGATGCTTTAGATGCAGTTGGAAACACTACAAAAGCTGTAACAAAAGGCTACGCAATAGGTTCAGCAGGTTTAGGCGCTCTTGTTTTATTTGCAGCTTATACAGAAGATATCAATTATTTTTCAACAGTTAAAGGATCGGTATTAGAGGGTGTTAATGTAACTTTTGACTTATCTAATCCATTTGTTGTTGCAGGTTTATTAATTGGCGGTATGCTTCCTTATTTATTTGGTTCTATGGGTATGCAAGCTGTTGGTAGAGCTGGAGGTGCTGTTGTAATTGAAGTTAGAAGACAATTTAAAAAAATACCAGGTATAATGAAAGGGAAAAGAAAACCTGATTACGGAAAACTAGTAGACTTATTGACAAAAGCAGCAATTAAAGAAATGATCGTTCCATCTTTACTCCCTGTTCTTTCCCCAATAGTTTTATATTTTATAATATTACAAATAGGTGGTTTAGAAGCTGCTTTATCTTCTTTAGGAGCAATGTTATTAGGTGTAATTATAACAGGACTTTTTGTTGCAGTTTCGATGACAGCTGGAGGAGGAGCGTGGGACAATGCAAAAAAATACATAGAGGATGGAAATTTTGGTGGAAAAGGCTCCGAGGCACACAAGTCAGCAGTTACAGGTGATACAGTTGGAGACCCATATAAAGACACGGCAGGACCTGCAGTAAATCCAATGATTAAAATTACTAATATTGTAGCTTTACTGCTTTTAGCAGTTATTGCACATTAAAATAACTTTTATTTATTACCATACATCTTTTGTTTAATACTAGATAAGAAAGACTGAACAAAACTTTTCTTAGCAAGATCGTTTTCAGTTATTTTTTTTGAAAATTTCAATTTTTTTAAATCGTCTTTATTTAAGAGGTTCTTATTAGTTAATATTCCATATTTATCAAATGTAAGAACTAAAACGTTATTAGTTTTAACAACATTTTGTCCGAATTTAAAATATGAGCCTTTTGTGAGAACTCTCTCTATATAAATCCAGTCGTTTTTATCAATTGATTTTGTATGAGGATTTCCTATTATCCTTAAAACATCATTTTTATTATTACTTTTTACTTCAAGCTGATTAGAACGATTTTCTAAAAACAAAATACCATGATTTTTAGTTGGCTCTTGTAATTTACAAGCATTTAAAATAATAAAAAAGATAAATATTAGATAAAATTTATGATTTTTAAAACAAATAAGCATGAAAAAGATTTGTACAATACATTATTGACTTTATCTAGAAATATTTTTTTCTATACCAAAATCAAACTAAAAGATACTTTTGATACTAGAATATATTTAATGTTTATTCATTTTTCAATAATGATGATTGTTTTTAAGAAAAGAGGTAAAAAATTTAATCAAGGGTCTTATGATAGTCTATTTCATGACATAGAAAACAATTTAAGGGAAGCGGGATTTGGAGACGTTTCTGTAAATAAGAAAATGAAAGATTTCAATAAACAACTTTATGATATTTTATTAAAAATAGAAAATAACGATCTTAACCGTTTTAAATTGAATAGAAAACTTGTGATCAAGTATTTTCAAGAATTAGACGATCTAAATAAAGATAAATTTAATGAATTTGAGGATTATTTTATTAATTTTCACGATTTTTGCTTTGAATTACCTCTGGATAATATGATAAGAGAAGCAATAAATTTTAGGTAAATTATGGCAGTTCCAAAACGAAAAACATCTGTTTCAAAAAAAAAGATGAGAAGATCTCATCATAGATTATCTTCTACTAATATTATAGAGGATAAAAAAAGTGGTGAATATAAGCTTCCTCATCATATTGATTTAAAATCCGGATATTATAACGGTAAAAAAATCTTAGATATCTAATTTTATCTCATGAATAAAAAAATTACTATTGCAATAGATGCAATGGGTGGCGACAACTCTCCTAACAAAACAATCAAAGGAGTTAAGTTGTTTTTAGATAAAAATAAACTAGACGATTTTAAGCTTAATTTGTACGGTGATAACAATAGAATTAATGCGGAAATAAAAAAACTTAATGTTTCCACAAAAAATATTAGTATTATCCATACAGACTCCGTTGTATCAGACGAAGAAACTCCACTGACAGCAATCAAGAATTCAAAAAATACAAGTATGTGGAAATGTATAAATTCTCAAATCGCAGGAGACTCTGATATTAGTTTATCTGCAGGAAACACAGGTGTGCTTCTAGTAATTTCCAGAATGATTTTAAAGATGATGTCTGAGTTAGGAAAACCTGCACTTGCTGGTTTATGGCCAAATCAAAATGGTATGAATGTTGTCCTAGATTTGGGTGCCAACATAGAGTGTGATGAAACTAATTTGGTTGATTTTGCTGAACTTGGTTCTGCTCTTTACAAGTCTCTTTATCCAAATTATCAACCATTGGTCTCACTTTTAAATATTGGATCAGAGGAGATTAAAGGCACAGAGGTACTTAAAAAAACTTACAAAAAATTAAGTGAATTAAGTAATGATAATAATTTTATTTTTAAAGGTTATATCGAAGGAAATAGAATAATGGATGGTGATAGTAATATAATTGTAACAGACGGTTTTACTGGCAATATTGCACTAAAAACTGCTGAAGGAACAGCAAAATTTATAACTGATAATTTAAAAAAAACTTTAACAAGTAATATGATTTCAAAAATATCACTATTATTTTCTTATTTTTCTTTAAAAAAGTTTAAAGAAAAATTAGATCCCAGAAAATACAATGGAGCAATCTTTCTTGGATTAAACGGCCCAGTAGTAAAGAGTCATGGAGGAACTGATTTTATTGGATTTTATCATTCCATTGACTTATGTTATAAGATAGTTAAAGGTGATTTAATGCAACAAATAAAAAATAATTTAAATCATTTAAAAAAGTGAATAAAAGATTTATTAAAGAAGATATATCTAAATATATAAATAAACAAATTGGCCTTTCTAATTTACTTTCAAAAAAAATTACAAAAGATATAATTGAAATTTTTAGTGAACAAATTACCTCAAAAAATTTATTGATTAAAAATTTTGGATCATTTTATGTGAAGGAAAAAAATCAAAGGTTAGGCAGAAACCCTAAGACTCTTGAAATATTTACAATTAAAAAAAGAAAAGCTATTATCTTTAAACCTTCCAAACATTTTGTGAAAAAATTAAATCAAATTAATTGAAAAAACTAATTACCATAAGCGATTTATCAAAGTTATTAAATTTAGTAGATAATAATAAAAAACCATTAAACTATGTACTTAGATACTGGGAAAAAGAATTCAATGAAATCAAATCAAAGAAAATCAAAAATAGGAGATATTACACATTTGAACAAGTCGAGACTATTAAACTTATAAAATTTTTATTAAAAAATAAAGGTATGACAATAAATGGAGTAAAAAATCTTTTAAAATCAAATATAAAAAAACTTGACGATTATAATTCTCATAGTTTAAAAGCTGAATATTATAGAAAAGAATTTGAAGAAAAAAGTAGAAAAGTTTTAGACAAAATTAAGAAACTAAAAAAATATGGCAAAAAAAACTCACATTAAAGTTAGAATGGTACCTGAAAATAACCCTGATAGTAAATTTATTTACTACGCAAAAAAACCTACAAAAGGTGAAAAAGCTAAAGATAAATTAAAATTAAAAAAATATAATCCTAACACTAGAAAGCATGAATTTTTTGTTGAAAAAAAACTTCCACCCCATAGTAAATAATATTATTTTTTTCTAAAATTTCTGTATTCAAAATCAATAAACGCTTTAATCATCGATTTCCATATTTTATTTGTAATTTTAGGATCAATTTTTTTTTGTCTAGACTTTTTTGAAATATTTTTCAGTATTACTTTTATTCTTTTTTTATCTACTATTTCTTTTTTATACCTTTTATTCTCTAACACTTCATTAACCAGTCTTACTCTTCTCTTAATGAGATTTAAAAATAGATTATCTAATTTATCTAATTTTTTTCTTATTCTTATCAGGTTTTTATTCGGCATAGCGACATTATAAAATTATTATATATTTAAAATATATATATATATAAAAAATAATGTATAGAAATGATAAAATCTATTTAACTTTTATTAATTGGTTAAAAGTTAGTTTATTTTTAGTTTTTTCGATAATTATTATTGGAGGCTTAACAAGATTGACCGATTCTGGTTTGTCTATAACTCAGTGGGAATTATTCAAAGGCATATTACCTCCATTAAACGAAGATACTTGGAATAATTATTTTGAATTATATAAAAAAATTCCTCAATACAGTTTGATTAATTACAATATGAATATTGATGAATTTAAAGTTATTTTTTATTGGGAGTATATACATAGAAACTTAGGAAGATTAATAGGAATATTTTTTTTAATACCATTAATCTATTTTCATTTTACAAAAAAAATTGAAAAAAAATATTTAAGTATTTGTAATTTAATTCTGGTACTAATATTTATTCAAGGTGTGATAGGCTGGTTTATGGTCAAAAGTGGCTTAGTAAATGTTACGACTGTGAGTCACTATAGATTATCAATACATTTAAGTATTGCTTTAATAATTATCTCTTTAATTTTTTGGTTGCTATTAAATTTAAGAAACAAAACTTTAAAAATTTTTTTTCAATTCAAATTAAATAATTTACCTTTTTTATTTTTGTTCTTTTTAATTTTTTTACAAATCATTATTGGTGCTTTTGTTTCGGGACTTGATGCTGGAAATATTTATCAAAGTTGGCCATTAATGGGAAATTCTTACTTTCCTGATGATACCGAAATAAACAACATGAAAAATTTTTTTGATTTTGACAACCAATCTTTAGTTCAATTTTATCACAGAAATTTAGCCTACATAATAACTTTATATATTTTTGTAATTTTATTTTATATTTTAAAAAAGAAAAATAAGATTTTATATAAACCTTCTTTTATCCTTTTAATTTTTTTGACTCTTCAAATTTTGCTAGGTATTTTTACTTTGGTAAGTGGGTTGAATATTTATCTGGCATCTGCACATCAAATAAGCAGCGTGTTACTTGTTTTTAGCATTATAAATCTTTACTATTTTCACATTAAATAAATTGACTTTGTTAATTTTTCTTTGTATCTATCGCCCATTATTATGACACCCTTTATTAAAAAAAAAGAAGTTAAAAACAATTGGTATTTAATTAATGCAGAAGATGCTGTAGTTGGCAGACTAGCAGCATTTATATCAAAAGTTTTAAGAGGTAAAAATAAATCTACTTACAACCCTCATATTGATAATGGTGATTTTGTTGTTGTTACTAATACTGATAAAATTAAATTTACTGGAAAAAAATTTAAAGAAAAAAAATATTTTAGACACACTGGTCATCCAGGTGGAATAAAATTTTCATCACCTTTATCTCTTAAGGAAAAAAATAAAACTAATGAGATTTTAAAATTAGCAGTGAAAAGAATGCTCCCTGGCGGTCCATTAGCAAAAAAGCAGTTAACAAAATTAAAAATTTATAATAGTGATAAGCATCCTCATGAAATACAAAAGCCCAAGATTATAAATTTTGTTGAAATGAATAAAATGAATATTATTAAATAATGGAAAACACTTCTGTAAATACAAATAAACAAAAAAAATTAAAGCTGGATTTCAAGGATAGCAAATATGCCACTGGTAGAAGAAAAAAATCAATAGCAAAAGTATGGGTAAAGAAAGGTTCTGGTCAGATACATGTAAATGGATTAAAGATGAATGAATATTTTAAAAGACCAGTTCATCAAATAATTGTTACAAGACCACTTGATATCACACAGGTTTCATCTAATTATGATGTTAAGTGTTCAGTTAAAGGCGGCGGTTTATCTGGACAAGCAGGAGCCATTATACTGGGTATTTCAAAGGCATTAATTGGTCATGACGAAAACTTAAAGAAAAACCTCAAAAAAGACAAACTCACCACAAGAGACTCCAGGGTTGTTGAAAGAAAGAAATACGGCCATCGTAAAGCAAGACGAAGCTTTCAGTTTTCTAAGAGATAATCATTTAAATTTTATTTGTTGGAAGGCAGTGATATAAATCATTATGTCTATATTATTATGTTAAAAAAAACAAAAATTGCTGTAATTGGAGCTACTGGATATACAGGTTTAGATTTAATATATCTTTTATGCAAGCATCCAAAAGTAGAAATAGTATATTTATGTGCAACAAAAAATTTGGGCAAAAAAATTACGTTTTTTGATAAAAGAATTAAAAAAAAGTTGCCAAAAATTACTTCTATAAAAAGAATAGATTGGAATAAAATTAATGTAGTTTTCTTATCATTACCAAATGGCGAAGCTCAAAAAATAGTTAAAAGGACTTTTTATAAGTTCAAACATTTGAAATATATTGATTTATCAGCTGATTTTAGAATCCAAAGTTCAAAAATATACAAAAAAAATTACGGGATAAATCATAAAGCAAAAGATTTGATTAAAGATGCAATTTACTCAATAAGTGAATTTACCAAATCAGATATAAAAAATTTTAGAATAGTTGCAAATCCAGGTTGTTATCCTACTTCTATTCAAATACCGTTAGTTCCTTTAATTATTAATAATTTAATAAAGTTAGATGATATAACTATAGATTCCAAATCAGGATTTTCTGGCGCTGGAAAAAATTTTGAAAAAAAATTCACTCATAAAAATTTATACCAATCAACATACGCTTATGGCATTAAAAAACATAGACATTTATGCGAAATTGATCAAGAGTTTTCAAAAATTACTAATAAAAAAGTTAACTTTACTTTTAACCCACATTTACTTCCAACATTTAGAGGAATTTTGTCATCAATTTATTTTAAATCAAATAAAAACGTAGATTTAAATAAGATTAATACAGTGCTCAAAAAATATTATAGGAAAAATAAATTTATAAAGGTTCTTAATAGCAATACTCAAATTGGATCAGGCAATGTATTAAACACGAATAATTGTGAAATTTCAGTTTGTGGAACAAGAGTAAAGAATAGATTTGTAATATTTTCAGCTATAGACAATTTAGTTAAAGGGGCATCAGGTCAAGCAATGCAAAATATGAATTTGTTACTAAATTACTCTGAAAAATTAGGCTTTAATGATTAAAATCATATTTATAATTTTTTTTGTTATCTTACAATCATGTTCAAAACCTAAAACGGTTTTAATATGCGGAGATCATATTTGTGTAAATAGTAAAGAGGCTAAACAATATTTTGAAGAAAATCTTACTTTAGAAGTAAAAATAGTTGACAATAAAAAAAATGAAAATTTCGATCTAGTAGAATTAAATCTTAAAGAAAATCTAGAGAAAAAAAAAGAGATTAATATAGTTAAAAAAGATAAAACAAGAGAAAAAATCAAAACTCTTTCAAGCAAAGAAATTAGAGAAATTAAGAAAAATATTAAAAAAAAGAAAAAAGATGACAAAATTGAAAAAAAAGAAGTAAAAATAAATCAAAGAAAATCTGAAGTCTCAACAAAGAAAAAAATTCTCAAAAAAGATAAAAAAATTGTTAATAAAAATACAAATTCAATCGACGTTTGTACAATTTTAGATAAATGTAGTATTGATGAAATATCTAAATATTTGATTAAAAATGGAAAAAAAAAGAATTTTCCAGATATAACTATTAGGGAATAATATTTAAAATGAAAAAATTTAATATTGCAATAATTGGTCTTGGAAATATAGGAAGTTATTTATTCAAATATTTAAAAAAAAATAAAAGAATACTATCAAAAAAAAATAATTGTATACCTAATATTATTTATGTTTCTGCTAAGAATAAGAATAAAAACAGAGGTTATAAGATCAACAATAAAATATGGTTAAAAAACTATTTAGATGCAACCAAAAGCAAGAATGTCGACTTGATCGTTGAATTAATAGGTGGGGCAGAAGGTCCTGCAAAGAAATTAGTTTTTGAAGCTCTTAAAAATAAAAAGCATGTTGTAACTGCAAATAAGGCTTTAATAGCAAAATATGGTGACCAATTATCCAAAATTGCGGAAAAAAATAGAGTTAATTTAGAATTTGAAGCCTCTGTATGTGGTGGTGTGCCTGTCATTAGATCTTTAAAGGAAGGTTTAATAGCAAATAAAATTAATAAAGTATTTGGAATTTTTAATGGAACATCAAATTATATTCTCTCATCCATGGATAAAGAAAATAAATCCTTTAAGGAGGTTTTATCTAATGCAAAAAAATTTGGATATGCTGAAGCTAATCCTTCAGCAGATTTGAATGGTGGTGACGTAGCAGCCAAATTAAAGATTTTATCTTCATTATGTTTTAACTCTTTTTTAAATAAAAATATTCATATTGAGGGAATTAAGGATATAGATAAAGATGACATTGCTTATGCTAAAAAACTTGGTTTTAAAATTAAATTATTAGGATATGCAGAATTAATAGGAAAACATATTTATCAAAGAGTTCATCCAACATTAATTAAAGAAAGTTCATATGTCGCAAGCATAGACGGTGTTCTTAACGCTGTAATTATAGATGGAATGCCAGTAGGTCGTAGTATAATTCAAGGAGCAGGAGCTGGTCCAGCAGCTACTACTTCTGCTCTAATCTCTGATATATCATCTATTTTGAGGGGTAATATTAAATTTCCATTTTCAATATCAAGCAAAGAAAGAAAAAATTTGAATTTTAAAAAAATCTCTGACAGATCTTTTTCGGCATACTTAAGATTTGAGGTAATAGATAAGCCTGGTGTTTTATCAAACATTACTCATATTCTTTCAAAAAATAATGTTTCTGTTAAAAGATTGGTGCAAGATCCTAACAAAAACAAAGGTTCTTCATCGATAATAATAATTACCCATCATTCGAAAGATAATTCTTTAAATAAGATTATAAAGATAATTAACAAAAGATCGTATGTGAAAAAAAAATCCAAGCTAATTAGAATTGATGACAACTAAATGTCAATTGATCAAAAATTTTTAAATTTATTTATAAAGGCTACTGAAAAAGCTGCTATTGGTGCGTCAAAGTTTATAGGAAAAAAAGATAAGATTGGAGCTGACAAAGGTGCAGTTGATCCTATGAGAAGAGAATTAAACAAAATAAATATGGAAGGAACTATAGTTATTGGTGAAGGAGAGATGGATGATGCACCAATGCTTTATATAGGAGAAAAACTAGGGACTTTAAACGGACCTAAATTTGATATAGCAGTTGATCCTTTAGAGGGAACAAAATTTACTGCTAACAATCAACCTAATGCCTTCTCAGTAATTGCTGTTGCAAATAAAGGTGATTTACTATCAGCACCAGATACGTATATGGAAAAGATAGCGATTGGTAGTAATCTTCCAAGAAATTTATTAGACATAGATAATGGTGTAGAAAAGAATATTAAAATACTTGCTGAAGCTAAAAATAAAAAAGTTTCTGAATTAAAAGCTTGTATTCTCAAAAGACCTAGGCACGATCATATAGTTGAAATACTCTCCAAACTTAATGTAAAAATAAACTTTATTTCAGATGGGGATATAGCTGGAGTGTTAAGTGTAATTGGTAATGAACCTAAAAATGATATTTACTATAGTATTGGGGGCGGACCCGAAGGTGTTTTGGCTGCTTCTGCTCTTTCTTGCTTCGGTGGTCAAATACAAGGGAGATTAGTATTGAATGATGAAGAAAAAATAAGAGCAAAAAAACTCGGAATAGAAGATTTTAATAAAAAATATAATATAGAAGATATGGTAAAGGGAGATGTTATCTTTTGTGCTACTGGTGTCACAGATGGAGATCTAGCAAAAGGCATCAAAGATTTAGGTAATGAATACGAAGTTTCAACTTTTGCACTTCACAAAAGTAAGAAGATCCATAAAATAATAAGGAATATATATAATAAATGAATTCAAATTCAGTAAGTAACAAAAGCTGGATTTTTAAAGATTATAATGAGCAAGATGTTTTATTCTATAAAGAAAATTTCTCATTAGATGAAATAACATCCAAACTTT
>MDTA01153554.1_pt1 | contig 10721 bp, 9 predicted proteins | sample 811151 | NCBI WGS metagenome assembly MDTA01 (sample SAMN05326648, study PRJNA326480) | marine metagenome | isolation source: seawater | place: Indian Ocean: South | collected 2010 | reverse complement strand
CTAGTGACGGGTTGGCGACTCCAACGGCTCCGCCATCCGGGCAGCGTCTAACACTCCAAGTCGGGCCTCGCGCAGAAAGCAGGCCCGGCGCCGTTCATCCAACTGCTCGCCCATAGAGTCCAGCATCACGTACATGATGCTCGTCATCAACGACTGTACGTCGGAAAAGGGACGCTCAGTACTCATTCGCGCACCGGCTGCGCGGGAAAGACTTCGTCGACCGGCAGCGCGGCACTTTCGGCCAGGCGCCAAGGTCTGATGCTCCGTGAGGGAGTAAACGCCGACGCTCAGATGGCTCGATTTTTTCTAACCACTCCCTGAACCGCACGTAATACCCCACCGGTCATCTTTGAAAATGACAATGTAAAGTGACTTAGTAATGTCAGATAAGAGTGCCGTCTGCTTGATAGCGCGAAAATGTTAGCAATGCGTGGTATTCCTCGTCGTTGAACCTTTCCAAGGTCAGTTCGTTCAATTCCGAATAGTCCCATCCGTCGTCAGAAACATGGTCCTAAAACAGGCAAAAAGGACGCCTGCAGTTTGCCATTGGTAAACGGTATTGTTTCCCATCACCCGAAAATGTGGGAAATGGCACGCCACGGACACACCTTGCGGGTCTTTTGTGTTCAGTGAAGGAAAATATTGTTCTGTCGTATTTTTAACTGCTTGTTCGCTCATATCCCCATGCATCACTTTCCAGCCCTTGAGAAAATTTGTTTAAGCTGAGGTGTTGACAGTAGTTCGCAGTGCCCCGAACGAAGGTCCATGTTGTCGGTCAATCGATAGCAGCGATGGCCTCTATTTCCACTTTGACTTCGGGCCGAAACAATCCCGCAACACGGATCCAACTCATTGCGGGTGGACCATCAGGGAAGTGTTTTCGATTAGCATCACCAATGAGACTTCGTTCACGGGGTTCCTCCGTTAAGAAAATCGTAATTTTCGCAATATCAATCGAAGTTCCACCTTCCGATGCGACAATTGCATTTATGTTGGCTAATGCCCGTTCATATTGTGCTTCTAAGCCTTCAATGATACTTCCATCCATTAGGTTTCCAATTTGGCCAGAAATGATTAGTAGTTTCTTGCCTGGCGCCACAATCGCTAAATTTCTGTAATTTGCTGCAGGTGGCGCCGCTTCCGCCGGATCTTTAAATTCGATACCCATTTACTCACTCCATAGTCCCAATTGCATTTTTAAATAAATCTTCCACGCGTCACTAGGAGATCAAGTCCTGCCATGACCTGCAGACTAAACCGTGGAGCTCGCAGAATTTAGCGAGCGAAATAATCTAACCTACTCCTACAACCGAACCTCCGTTCCGATACGCCGCAGGTGCGCCAGCTTCCGTGGCCCTAAGGCTCGTTACCGAGCCCCTTTCTTGCCGTCAGTATTGGTCAGTGTAAGGCATGGCCCGGCTCCGCAACCATCTGCTCCTGTAGTCCAAGTTGTCTCTCAGATGGCGATTGCAGCTTTGGATTAGGTTGACCATAACTGATGATAACTAGCAGTGCCTCGAACAGTTACCGGTCTTCTCCCGGACTCCAATCCATTGGAGCTTTCCGTCCTCGATGACGTAGAGTGAAGATAGCCTTGAGTGCTTCTCTGCGGTGCAAGCCAAACCCACGTATCTTGTAGGCCAGGAGCGCATTGGGGACTCAGAGTCTTCTGTTCTGAACCCTTCGTAGTGCACCGCTATGGCGTCACATATCGATTCTTATTTCCCTGAACTGCAACCTTGCTTTCGGCTAGCTCAAGCTCGACTTCATCCACGGGGTCATCCTGATGCCATCGCTGATACGTAGCTAGATCTTCAGCGGAGATTCTGAGTCCATATGTCTCCAGAATGTAGAAAATGACGCGAGCGATATCTCCCTTCACGTTAGGCGGTGGCTCAGCTAACTTTCTCGCAAAATCGACCTCAAAATCACAGGTGCCGTATTCGCGAATCTCATCGACAATTTCGCCATAGCGTTGATTGCTACGATCGCCGTTTATCTCGCCAGCTGCAGGTCTCAGGTTGAATAGGTCGGACTCGAATGGGTTGGCGAGTTGATCGGTTTTGGCACAGCACTTCCTGGCGCTCTTCACTTCCCCGCTATTACTGGTGCAATTTTCCTTACGAAACGAATCGGTTGCACAAAGCCACCGCGATAAAATCAACTGAACGGGACGATGTGCTCCCATTCCAGATCATTGGTACGCTTCGAATTGTTACGATGCTTCAAACCGCATGAGTCCGTCTTTATAGAGTCAGTTTTCTTATCTTGGATGTTGTAATCACATCCGCAGTAAAAGTGGTGGGAGACTCTCTGTGTAACTCTGCAAGCACCGTCTTTGCAGTACTGAAATATCGGGGATGCTCTTGGGCTGATACAGGGGCATATGCCAGCCAGCACGAGAACAAAACGAAAAGTAGTCGTATTGGCGCGGTCATTCTCCGTAGCCCATTTTTTTGAGCACAACCCCTCATATACCACCAAGCTTTGATTCGGAATCTCCCTGACGCCTCGGGATGAGATGCCAGTGCGCTTGGAATATGGATTGACCTGCTTTTTCACTGCAGTTCATCTCGATATTGAATCCCATGACGCTGGGAGCGTTCTCAACCAACTTTCCGCTGGGATAGCGTAATAGCTCCATAGCGTCATTACGCTCAGTTTCGGTAATGCTGAAGAAGTCGGCAGTGTGATGCTTTGGGATCACTAAGGTGGTGACCTTCTGTAACGGGATAGCCATCTTCACGCGCCAATACGCTTCCATTTTTTCCACAGTCCAGCGATCTCTATTCTCACTGGCAACAGACAGCGTCAAATTGCAACTACTCCCCATCAACGCGGCTAATGACTCGCTTTATCCAGCAACGCTTCCGCCGCACGGAGCGGCGCGAAATGGAGTCCCTCCGTGAATTTCTCATAGGTGCTTTGCAGCGACGCCAACCCATCGGCAGCATTCTGCCCATCAGCCCACAGAGAACTCAGCCTGCATCTGGCAACAAGCTCGAACGACAGGGCTTGCTGATGCTTTGCCACGCCTATCGCTGTCTCGTAGTACTGCACAGCCGTAGGGGTATCAGTCAGGGCGAGCGCCAAGTCACCTTGAACAATACGCAACAACGGTTCCCAGCGGCGCTCACGGGCTAATTCCAGACATTGAATCCCCCCTTCCAGCGCCACCTTTGCCGCGTCCAGCCGACCCGCAGAAATTAACTGCTCGGCATAAATCGCAAGAAAATAGGTCTGTCGGAGCCGGCTTCCCGCCGACTCCCGAGTTGCAACACCCTGAGCCATGCGCTCGAAGCCGCTGAGATTTCCCTCAATTGCCTCAACCCAGCCCAACAAAATCTCACCGTTCGAATGCCACGACATCACTTCGTGTTCGATGCTTAAGGCGATCACTCGCTCGGCACTTTCACGAACGCGCTCCCGTTCAGCCAAAAACTGACTCAGCATTGCCGCATGAGTCTCGGCCAAAAGTAAGCTCGGCGGATGATTGAGGTTTCGGGCCAGCTCGAGGCTATCGTCGCGCGATTTGACTGCTTGCTCTAGATTCCCAAGACACCAGTGTGTGTGTGCAACATGGACATGCCCGCAAACTCCAGCATCGTGATCGCCGTAGACGTGCATGCTCTCGCTGTGTTGACTCGCACGATAAAGACCCAGGCCGGCGCGGGTATGTGACAGCGTTTTGATATGGTCCCCAACATGTCCCGCAGTTGTCCATGCCGAGTGATGCGCCTGCAAAAGATAGGTCGAATCGGATATATCCTTACCCAATTGAATGATGGCATCGGCCGTTTCCTGGGCGTCCTCGAAGGCGCCAACAATCTGCTGGTGCAGCCACAATCCCCAGCGCGCCGTGAAAATCTCTTCCGCTTTCCCGATCCGCGAGGCCAGAGTGAGCCCCTCCCTATAAGTGCTCGCTACCTCAGCGGAGCCGGAACCGTGTAAGTTCATCAAAATTGGCCCCTTAAGCAGCAGTGCCGCCAACTTCAACGCTTCAGGGGGAGCATCAAACTTCTCGAGGTCGATCTCGACCTCCATACAATGAGCCAAAGCTTCGACCATAGCGGATCGAGAAAGGGCTAATTTCACCGCGTCGAGACCATAATTTACCGCGGCTTCCGAACGCCCAGCCAGCCTGTAATGACGTGCGAGAACCTCCGGCTGTTCGACCCGAAGGTTGCTTTCGGAAGACGCGAGCACGGTAGCGATACGCTCATGTAATTCCGCTCGCGTCTCACGGAGCAAAGATTCGTATGCAGTCTCATGGATAAGGTTATGGCGGAACGTATATCGCACCATTTCCTGATCCCCTTCCTCCCCGATCAACGCGGCTTGCTTCAACTCCTCTAGGCCCGCACGTAAGGTCGACTCGTCATGGGTCCAGATCGCGTGTAGCACATCACCGTCGAATGTTCGTCCAATGGCACTTGCTGCAAGGGCGACGGGTTTTCCGACCGGCAATGCATCAAGGCGCGCCATCAGCGAATCCCGCAAGCTCGCGGGCACGCTAACCGCATTGACGGACTCCGCAGTCATCTCCCGAAACGCGCGTGTCAGCTCTTCGATGTACAACGGATTGCCTTCTCCCCGCTCCAAGATGGTTTCCAATGAATCGGACCAAGGTTCACCGGTTGCTGCAGAGACCGCCTGCGCCAATCGCTTGCCGTCTCGGTGAGCTAACCGAGAAAGCATCACAATTTGCGCCGACGGCTGGTCGAACCAGTCCGCCTCGAATCCCGGCCGGGTAGTCAGCACCGCAAATACCCTGTGTTCAGGCAGAGACGATACCAATCGACTGACAAATTCACGTGTGGACGCATCGGCCCAATGCACATCCTCTAATTGACAAACCAGCGGTAAAGCCTCGGCACGGCCAGTCAAATAGGACACTAGTGCCCCCAACAAACGTTCGCGGCGACGGGCGGGACTCTCTGAGTGGGAAAGCGAATTCTCGCGTGCCTCGTGGGGACTGAAGAAATCGAGTAGGACTTCACGATCGGATGACTCTAGTAAAGGGACCTCCGACAGATGTCGTGCCCAATCCATCTCATTCTCATCAGTGGACTTCGAGATAATATTCGTCGGCGGCTTACTGAGACCAACTTTCAGCGGATGGAAGGGGCTGTTTTCTCGATCGGGCGAGCATTGTAATCCGAGCCAATCGTATGGTTGGTCACCCACTCCAAGACGAAACTCTCGCAACAGTCGTGATTTCCCGATCCCGGCCGGTCCAACTAACGTCACGATGCGTCCTTCTCCCGCCACCACATCTTCCCAGCGGCGAAACAGGACTTGTAGTTCTTCTTGACGTCCCACCAACGGCGTGAGCTCCGCGTCGGTTCGGGCGTCGAATCGGGAACGTTCAGTGAAAGCCCGGTCCACTCTGAACAACGGCACAGGTTCAGAAATACCTTTTAGCTGACGGGGCGCGAACGCGGTAGCCTCGAAGGCACCGGCCACCACCGAATAGGTAGCTTCGGAAATAACCACCGTGTCCGGCGCCGCCTCCCCCTGAAGGCGCGCGGCCAAATTCGGTGTAGTGCCGAAGGCTGCAAATTCCGAATTGGGTGATGCGCCGGTAGCCAAAACATCCCCCACCACCGCGTCGCCCGTCGCTATTCCGACCCTGACGGTCGGAATAATTGTCTTAAATTTACCAAGTTGACCAACGGCTTGCACGATATCAAGGCCCGCGTGGACCGCTCGCTCTGGGTCGTTTTCACTCGCCCTGGGATAGCCGAAATAAGCAAGGATCCCGTCACCTTGGTGCCGGGCAACAAACCCTCGTCTCGTCTCGATAGCACCGACAACGCTATCGCGAAATTTCCCTAAGAGATCACGATAGTCTTCCAGTTCGAGAGCTTCCCCAAGCGCTACCGATCCGACAAGGTCGCAAAACATCACTGTCAGATGGCGCCGCTCTGGACCGGCGAGCAGGGGCGAGTTTTCGGTTGCCGGACCGTCGGCTTTCTGCTCAGGCTTAACGTCGCCAAGCGGGGAGTGGGTTGACCCAGGCGATGGTGCTGCCGAGTCCTCCGCCAGAGCAGCGGCAGCCTTCAAAATTCGCTTTCGATGCCCCATGGCCGAGACACCGAGCTCTCGTAAGTCGACATCTTCTAATGAATCGAGCACATCGAGCTCAATCTCGTTCTCTTCGAAGACCTGCGCGTATTCCGCCAAGCCGAGCTGCGCAAGCCATTGAGCGATCTCGGTCATCCGTGGTTCTCTATCTGCGGTGACATGCGCGCAAAAGATACTGTGTGAGCACTCCCTTCACCAAATTCTCAATCCGAGTGGCGTACTCTGATAACTGCGCCCGAGACAATCCGACCGCGACAGCGCGCAACCATGTCTATCTCACGCACACGTGGTTTGAGTATGGTCGGCACATCACACAACACCTTGTCGCCTTCGATGTGTCCAAAGCTATTACCAAGAGTGCATCCGACCTCGAGGTATAGCTCAGCTCGCCAAAGAGCGGGAAGACGAAGTCACAATAATATCTGCTCGCTCAGATTTCCCAGTTAGTGCATGCCGCTCCGATGTATGGTGGGTCGCTTAAACTTTAGTACCCACTCGCGACTTGAGCATCAATGTGCTCTGCGTGAAAAACACTTCGTCCCCGTTTTGGTTAAACATGGTAGCCCGATACTTGACAAAGCCAAGCTCGGGTCGGCTTTGGGAGATTCTGCTGTCAATTACTTCGACTTTACCGCTTATCGTATCCCCAGGACGCACCGGGTTCTTCCAAATTAGCGAATCGTGGCCAGGGGAACCGAGTATGGTTTCGTAGGTCAAGAGACGCTCATGCATCATACCCAGCCATATTAGGGCGGTGTGCCAACCACTGGCGATTAACCCTCCAAAAACCGTTGTCTCGGCGTACGTTTCGTCAACGTGAAAAGGAAATGGGTCAAATTTTCTAGCGAACTCAAGTATCTCGCTCTTGGTGATGCGTTTTTTTCCGAGGTCGAATATTTGCCCCGAAGAGAAATCTTCGGCATATCGTGCGCTGCAAGAGTTAGGTTCCAATTCTCTCTCCATTCAGTTTTGAATAAGGCGCAGGTCCGATATTAGGTCTACCTGAATTGGTTGACCCATTTGAGAATAGAAATTCTCCTGCTGGACCTGCTGGTTGACTTGCCTTAAGGGCTATCACCTTGTCAGGTTTTCGAGACTACATTGTGAATAACGGTCGTTTTGACTGCGTAGCCACCTCTAGCCATCGGAATGGCGAACAGCAGGCGACACCACCGACAAAAAACACTAATAAGCGCGTTTTCGCGCTTATTAGTGGCACTAGCCTACTGCACGGGAATTTGACGTGGACATAGCGGCTTCGCAGGCTAGCTCGAAGTCATTTTACTTGGAGTGGCCGTGACGAAGCGCCTTTCCACCATACCGCAGTGGCGACACCACCTGCATTTCGCTACAGTTTGCGATCAGTTCGGGTCAGAGGGAAAATCCTCATGGGTACGGGAAGTCCCGCACGACGATTAGCCGCGGTTCTCGCTGCCGACGTTGCTGGTTATACACGTCTAATGGAAGAGGATACGGACGGGACCGTACTCTCCTGGCAGGCGGCACGCTCAGAGGCTATCGTCCCGACTCTTGCGCAGCACAACGGTCGAATCGTGAAGCTCACAGGCGACGGATTTTTAGCCGAATTCGCAGCCGTACAGGCCGCGGTTGAGTGCGCTGTCGAGTTACAACGGGCACTTTCAAGCAACGCCTTGAAGTTCCGCATCGGCATCAACCTCGGCGACATTCTAGACGACGGAGAAGATATCCATGGCGAGGGAGTCAATATCGCTGCGAGAATTGAGGCTCTCGCGGAGCCGGGTAGCATCTGCGTCTCGGCGGGGGCCTACGAACAAGTCCGCAACCGCGTTGGCTATAGATTTGCAGACCTAGGAGAGTTCGACGTCAAACACGTTTCTGCTCCTGTGCGCGTGTATCGCATACTAGCGGATAATGTGGAAGCTCAATCGACTATGAAAGAAGAGCCGCAGTTACCTGTAAAGCCGTCGATTGCCGTTCTGCCATTCGACAATATGTCAGGAGATCCGGAACAAACGTTTTTTGTTGATGGAATTGTCGAAGACATCCTCACCACGTTGTCGAAAATTCCCAAGCTGTTCGTCGTAGCGAGAAATTCGAGCTTCCAATACCGTGATTCATCCAGAGACCTCCGTCAGGTCGGACGCGAACTCAACGTCAGATATGTCGTCGAAGGAAGTGTGCGTAAAGCTGGAAATCGAGTACGGGTAACTGCCCAGCTCATCGACTGCGCGGACGGACAGCATCTTTGGGCTGACCGCTACGATGGGGTGCTGGATGACGTTTTCGAACTCCAGGACCAGCTGACTCAGGAAATTGTCACCAAACTAGAGGTCAATACCACCGAGGGCGAACAGGTTGGGGCATGGCGAAAGCGCTCCGGTAGCCCTCTAGTCTATGAGGCATATTTGAAGGGCCGCAATCTATACGGGGAGTTTGGACGCGATACCCACAAACTGGCCTACAGGCATTTTCAAGAAGCACTGAAGATTAATCCGTCTTACACGCCGGCGATGGCTTTGTTGGGTTATACGCTGGTCGACCAAGCGAGGTTTGGCTGGGTCCCAGATCGAGACCATTCTTTTGAAAAAGCCTTGGAGATCTACGAACGAGCAGTCAAAGTCGAACCCGATTACGGGCTGGTACACACCATTGCTTGCTATGCCTATACCTACTTGGAACGTCACGATGAAGCGGTCGCGGCGGCCAAACTGGCCGTAGAGCATGGTCATAACGATGCGGGTGGGCACCATATGGCTGCGATCGCCAATATCAATGCCGGGAACTTCGAAGTGGGGCGGGATTTAGAACTGCAATACGCAAGGTTAAGCCCGCTGGATCTAGAATATTCGCTAGTGGAACTTGGTCGTGCTCAATATCACTTGGGGCACTATGAGGCAGCACGCGAGAATTCCCGACGCGTCACCCAGACCAAGCCGCTCTGGTTGACCGCACAAACTCTTTACCTAGCGTCGTTGGTTCGTCTCGGATTGGCCCAGGAAGTGGAAGAAGTTCGCAAGAGAATTCTGCATTCTCACTCGAGCTTTTCTGTTGGCCGTTGGGCCAATGCCTTGTACTATCGCGACCCGGCTCATCTGAATGATCTGGTCAAACCTTTACTTGAGGCAGGGCTACCGGATTAGTACGGGCAGAATATCCGCCGTTAGTCTGACCTCAGTGAATAGTCAGCCCCAGAAAAGTGCAAGATTAACGATCCGTTAGTCATTGCCACGGTCTTAGTCGGAATAAGTCATGGTTACCTTCAAGCGCGATATACGTTAATTCGTTACACACGCTCATTGATTTGAATGGCTCTAACGCCATCAAAAAGATTAATGCTGTAGTCAATCTGAAAGTTAGACTAGAGTCTCACGTCGAGCGGGGTACTCAGAACCTAAAAACCAGCGCCCGTCGCGCTGCTGCATCGACGCTAGTTTCGCGGCGGCTCCATGAGCGTAATTCACCTGATCGAGGAAGCTGTAACGGAGTAAGCGTTCCCTGGCTGCGACACGTGCAGCGGTGCTAGCTGGGAGCAAGACGACATGACCGGCTGTCAAGAACTGCCCGACAATAGTGGGGTATGACGAGTCCTGTTCCTTCGTGAAGCATTACGATTGCAGGAAATGGCCCGTCACCATCCGGCTTGGCCAACACCTCGTCCAATGTCACGGATTGACCATCATGCCTTTCCGCACGGAGTTCGATGATGGTGACCAGTTTCGCGGCAACCATCCAGCATTGAGTTGCATCGACAGCGTGAGTAACGTGAGGGATTGAAAGTCCGCTCCACAACGTCATAAAACCCATGAGTCTCATGCTACTTCTCCGTCGGAGAAGCGGCGGTTTAATGAAATATTGTCAGATTAATGCCTAGCGAACATGGATGCCTCTCAGCCCCAGATTAAGTCCGACGCCCCCTCGGACGCGACCCTTTTCGTGACGAGAGATCATCCACGGTCGTTTTATTGCGCGAGGGCCAGTTCAGGCCTTCAGGCTTCAAGGTCCGTCAGTATTGCCAGTATCACCGCGCGACCAGCGGGACAGTCACTGTCGGCCATCTCTTCGTTGATCGAAGCATCGTCATTGCTGCGGCTCTACGGCCACTGCAAGCCCACGCTTGACCAAGGTCTTCTGATGCGCGTACTTCCCAAAGCTTGCTCCCTTGGGGACGTGCCACTTCTATCGCACTTGTCAGATCCGTCTGGAACCTTTTCGGTTGCCAAAATGCATAGCCAATGCGCCTTCCAGGCAGTAAAGACTGGGGGTACGTAGGTTTCTTTAGTCTCACGAATAGTCGCGCGAGCCATTGAGGCCAGAGTTCGACTTTGCTCCTTGCACCCCGAATCCCATTGCGCGTGTGCGCCATCACGCTTCAGTTCGAACCTTTGGGGAGTGAACGACAATACGTTGCTCCACAAGCTGCTCGTCGACTTCCATGAATCGCTTGATGCGCCTTTTCTCCTCAACTACCAGCACCTGCTGCCAGTAGTGCTTTTATCAGTTACACGTAACCGACTCACAATCCCAACATCTGCTCGTTGGCAGCAGCGGCCGACGGATTCCAATGGCGTTCGGCTTCTGCTTCCTCGCCGCTCAGCAATGCGAACAATGCCAGATGGACGTTAACGTAGTAGTACGAGCTTACATGGCAGTGG
>MDTA01150868.1_pt1 | contig 10721 bp, 10 predicted proteins | sample 811151 | NCBI WGS metagenome assembly MDTA01 (sample SAMN05326648, study PRJNA326480) | marine metagenome | isolation source: seawater | place: Indian Ocean: South | collected 2010 | reverse complement strand
TTTTTGTATTACTCGAGAACTCTTCTTGAGTGATAAGATTCTGATACCACAAATTAATTTTTGGATAGTGAGATGCAAAGGGGTATCCCACTTGTGATAAGCGATGAACATAAATAAACCAAGATATGTCTAGCAAAGTAACTGAATCTCCAAGCAAGTAGCTTTGCTTTGATAAACTATGCTCAAACTGATCAAACTTTTCTCTAAATTTATCAATTGATGACACAATTGCATCATTTGTCACCCCCTTTTTACTAACACCTTTATAAAAATTGAGAACCTTAGATTTATGACTATAGTTAAGCACCTCCCCAATTTTGGCATCATCTTCATACTTTTTAATAATAGTATTCTTTTTTTTCATCAATTTATTACCGAACATAAATCGGTAGCTGATATTGCGGATATCCATATGTAGATCGTCTTCAGTTTGCAATTCTTCTTGCATGGTTTCCTGAAGATCATTGGGAAGCAAACATGGTGAAGGAAATTTACTCTCAAGATATTGCATGATGTCATTACTCTCAATGTGTACCTCACCTTCATCAATCAAGACTGGGACTTGTGCTCTAGGATTGATTCCCATAAACCAATCAGAATAATTTGCATCCGCAGCTAAATTAATTTGATGATCTTGCCAGGTAATACCTTTAAGTTGCATAAAAATTCGTACTTTTTGTGAACAAGCTGATGCAGCAAAATTTAATAAGTGAAGGCCTTTCCACTTGAGAACTTCTTTAGTTTTTATATAGCTCGATTCCAATTTCATGCTACTAAGTTAAATAGTGTCGTAAAAACTTTTAATTAATTCTCTTTGTGCATTTAACTTGGACATTTTGTAATCAATATCCCTAATAACAATATCAACTTCATTTGGATAAAATACAAAAGATAGTTTTTCTGGAGGAATAGCTGCATAAATACCATCGAGTGATTTTCCACTACCACTTGTAGCAATTAAAAACGGATGTAGATCATCATAACTAACAACTGCCATCGCATCTTGTTGAGCAAAAATAAAAAAATCCGCAGGATCAGGAATATTAATGCCCTTATTTTCACCTAAAAAATTCTTTATTTTGACTCTTACTATTTTTTTAAGTTGCTTATTTTTTGAAGTGAAAAGACAATCTTGTTGAAATTTCATTTCTAAGTCTTTGCTATTTTTAAAATCTCTATGATCCCTACCTTGTTCATCTACCCATTTAAATTTACCATCACTATAAATTTCAAAGCTTTGTTCTATCAAATCACTTTTATCAAATCTAGATTTTCTGTCATTTAATTGGTTTCCAAGTGATGCAATTAATGATGCAAACTTATCTCTGTCTAAGTTTGCCCTTATGTATTGACTATATTCAAAAGTATTCATGATAAGTTTTGTAAGAAACACATAAAGTTATTTATCCATAACTAATAATCTAGTATGCAACCAAGGTTTGAATGTTATAACCTTGATTCTTAATCAGTTCACTACCTCCTAAGTCAGGCAAATCAATCACACATAAAATCAAAATATCGGATTTATTGATATTAAAATTTTCTGTTAAAAGTTCCCCGCAAGCAATGGCAGTACCTCCTGTTGCAACAAGATCATCAATGATTACAATTTTTTGACCAGATCTTATGCTTGTATTTTTTTGAATCTCGATAGAAGTACTTCCGTATTCTAAATCAAAACTTTTAATATATGTTTCATTGGGTAATTTGCCCGGTTTACGTGCTAAAACAAAAGGTAGCAATAAGTCATTGGCTACCGAGCCAGCAAAAATAAATCCCCTACTTTCAATACTCACGACAATTTCTGCAGAAAAATTTTCAGTAAGTTCAGTCAGTCTTTTACAAGTCTTTTTAAAAGCCTTCGGAGTTTCGATAAGGCTGGTAATATCTCTAAATTGTATCCCTGGAATAGGAAAATCATTCACTTCACGGATATGTTTTTTTAGATCCAATGGGTCACTCATTCTTTATTTATTTTTAAAAATATCAAATAAATGATTCCCATCACTATCAAAAACACTGTAATTTGGAGCAATATCACCAACATCATTATTGAAAATACTCATAAGAAGAGCGCATATAAATATAATTGCTAATCCTAAAATAATATTTCCAGTGAATATGCCCATTAAACCCAAAAGAAAACCAACATGAAGCAATAACTTAAACAAAAAAATTATTACTGGTATAGCTAAAACCAATGCCATTACATATAAAACTGTTGTTACTAAATCATCCATACCCACTCAATATTAGCATACCTCCGGCCCCCTTTTTTATAGAGGTAGTTGAATAAACTACTCCCATTCAATAGTTGCAGGTGGTTTGCCAGAAATATCATATACTACCCTACTCACCTCTTCTATTTCATTCACGATCCTTCGAGAAACTAGATCAAGAAATTCATGAGGTAATTGAGCCCAGTTGGCAGTCATAAAATCAACTGTTTCCACTGCCCTAAGAGCAATTACCTCGGAGTATCGTCTTTCGTCGCCTACAACACCAACAGACTTTATGGGAAGAAATACTGCAAATGCCTGGCTGACTGAATTATAGAGATCTGCCTTATGCAGTTCTTCTATGAAAATAGCATCTGCTTCTTGTAGGATCATGATTTTTTGTTTGCAAATGGATCCTAGAATTCTTACACCCAGTCCAGGTCCTGGAAATGGATGGCGATTAAGTATTGTTTCTGGGAGATCAAGTTTTGCTCCAAGCTTTCGGACCTCATCTTTGAAAAGATCACGAAGAGGTTCAACTAACTGAAGTTTCATTTCTTCAGGCAACCCTCCGACATTATGGTGGGATTTAATGACTCTAGCCTCTTTTGATTCCGATATTGAAGATTCAATTACATCAGGATAAATCGTTCCTTGAGCTAAGAAAGATATATTCTCTAGTTTGGTAGCCTCTGCATCAAAAACATCAATAAATGTTCTTCCAATAACTTTTCTTTTTTGTTCCGGGTCTTCAACACCCTTTAAATGCCGTAAAAAGATTTCTTGTGCATCAGCTTTGATCACATTGAGTTGCATTTGACTCTCAAAAGTATCCATGACTTCGTCAGCCTCACCCTTACGAAGCAAACCATTATCAACAAAAACACAAACCAATTGTTCTCCAATTGCTTTGGAAAGTAATGCTGCTGTCACTGATGAATCTACTCCTCCAGACAAGCCAAGTAATACTCTTGAATTACCAGTTTGTGCTCTTATTTCTGCGATGCGATTCTCAATCAGATGCTGCATTTGCCAATCTTTATTGCAATGGCACACTTCGACAATAAAATTCTCAAGAATATTTTGTCCCTCTTCTGTATGTGTTACTTCAGGATGAAATTGCAGAGCATAAATAGGTTTGCTTGCATGTTCCATCATTACAATATTAGAAGTTTCAGTGGAGCCAATCAATTTAAAATCTTTAGGTAGAGAAGATACGCAATCACCATGGCTCATCCATACTTTCAAAATGCTCTCATTAATATTTTTTAATAATATTGATTGCTCTTGAATAGTCACTTCAGCAAAGCCAAATTCTTTTTTATCTGAGGAAATGACTTGACCTCCGAATTGCTCTGCTAAAGTCTGCATCCCATAACAAATACCTAAAATTGGTATATCCAACTCAAAAATAACTTCTGGAATCCTGGGGGTATGTTGTTGAGTAACAGACTCTGGACCTCCAGAAAGAATGACTCCTTTGGGTTGAAGGTTTCTGATCATATTTGGATCAATATCCCAAGGCAAAATTTCAGAATAAATTTCTAACTCTCTAATACGACGCGCAATTAGCTGTGTATATTGAGATCCAAAATCTAAAACTAAAACGGTATCAATGTTTTTGTTATCTAACTTAAGTTGAAAATCAGACACCATAATGGCTAGCTGCGTTGATAATTAGGAGCTTCTTTGGTGATTTGAACATCATGCACATGGCTTTCTGCCATGCCAGCATTAGTAATTTCCACGAATTTACTATCCTCTTGCATTGCGGTGATTGTCTTGCAACCTACGTACCCCATACTTTGACGCAAACCACCAACTAGTTGATTAATTACACTGATCACCCAACCTTTATAGGGGACTCTCCCTTCGACACCCTCAGGGACTAATTTATCTGGTGCTATGCCCTCTTGCATGTATCGGTTAGAGTCGTCTTGTTTTGCCATAGCCGCAATTGAACCCATGCCTCGATAAGTTTTAAAACTTCGCCCTTGATATAATTCAATTTCTCCTGGAGCCTCCTCAGTACCAGCAAAAATACTTCCCAACATTACCGCATCTGCTCCAGCTGCAATAGCTTTAGCAATATCTCCTGAATACCTCATGCCCCCATCAGCAATTAAGGGCACTTGACCCTTAATAGCCTCTTTGATTTCCAAAATTGCTGAAATTTGGGGGACTCCAATTCCAGCAACAATCCTAGTTGTACAAATAGATCCTGGGCCCATCCCAATTTTAATGCTATCTGCTCCAGCCTCTAATAAAGCTTTTGCCCCATCAGCTGAAGCAACATTACCAGCAATCACATCCTGATTCGGAAAATTTTTCTTAATTATCTTGACGGTATCTATTACATTTTGTGAATGCCCATGAGCACTATCAATCACAAACACATCTACTCCAGCATCTGCTAAAGCTTGAGCTCTCTCAAGGGTATCTGCTCCTGTCCCAATAGCAGCACCCACCATTAACTGTCCTTGATCATCCCGTGTTGCATCAGGATACTGTGCAGATTTTTCAATGTCCTTCATCGTAACTAAACCGCATAACTGATCATCTTTATCAATGACTAATATCTTCTCAATTCTATTTTCATACATTAATTTTTTAACATCCTCTTGGGGAGTATTCTCAAAAACTGTAATTAACTTGTCTCTTGGAGTCATAATCGATTGAACGTCTGCTCCCATGTCATCGGCATATCGAAAATCTCTACTAGTAACAATTCCTTTAAGTTGACCATCATCCACAACAGGCATACCGGAAATATTTAACTCTTCTGTCAAGTCTTTAAGTTCTTTAATCGTTCTTGTTGATCTTATGGTGCTGGGGTCACGAACGACTCCACTTTCATATTTTTTTACTTGCTTAACAGCATTTGCCTGCTCTGCAATAGAGCAATTCTTATGTAAAACCCCAAAACCTCCTGCTTCAGCCTGAGCAATTGCCATTCTAGCCTCTGTCACGGTATCCATTGCTGCTGAGACTAAGGGTAACTTTAATTCAATATTGGTAGAAAGTTTCGTGGTTAATGAGACTTCACTGGGAAGGAAATTACTGTAGGCAGGGATGAGTAAAACATCATCGAAGGTAAGTGCTTTATACTTTACTTTGTCTTGGTCCATGCGAAAGTATAACAAAAGAAGTTTGAGAAAAAAACAGACTGACCGTTAAGTTGAATACAGTTGATCGGTCTTGGCCGCACAAATAAAATCATTTTTATGCAGTCCCTGAATCTTATGAGACCACCACAAAACTGTTACCTTGCCCCACTCTAAAATAATTTGAGGGTGATGATCTTCTCTATCAGCCATTTGAGCAATCTTGTTTGTAAATTCAATTGCTGCTGCATAATCTTTAAAATCGAAAACTTTTTGGAGTTGCTCGCATTCATGATTGATAATAGACCAATCCGTTATTTGATCAAGAAAATCAATTTTTTCAGCATCTGTAACTTTTGGGGCATCAATCGTACAAGCTTCACAAGTTTTCTTTTCTAATGACTCCATAATTACTTCGACAATCCTCCTTTGGTGAGTTTTACAGGATCTAAAAGTTTCTTTAGTTTTGCTTCTGATAAATCAGTTTGTTCAAGTGCGACATCAATAATTGCTCGGCCTTGAGCATATGCTTGCTTTGCAATAGCAGCCGCTTTTTTGTAACCGATAACTGGATTCAGTGCAGTCACTAAAATAGGATTGCGTGCAAGGGATGCTTCAATGTTTTTCTTATTTATTTTTAATGTTCTAATTCCTTTCCTTGCAAGTACATTCATACTGCCTGCTAAAATGTTTACACTTTTGAGATTACAATATGCAATAACAGGCATCATTACATTTAATTGAAAGCTACCTGACTGGGCTGCGACGGTAACAGTTACATCATTACCAATCACATCGGCGCCTGCCATAGCTACTGCTTCGGGGATTACCGGATTGACTTTTCCAGGCATGATGCTGCTGCCTGGTTGAAGAGCTTGCAATTCAACCTCCGCAATACCTGCAAGGGGCCCACTATTCATCCAACGTAAATCATTGGATATTTTCATCAAAATTACGGCAAGATTTTTGAGTTCTCCCGAAAGTTGAACAGATAAATCTTGTGAACTTAGGTTCCTAAAGTAATCATTGCTTGTTTCAGCTTTGAAACCCACTAAAGGAGAAATAGCTTTGCAAAATTCACGAGCAAATCTTGGGTGTGCATTAATACCAGTGCCAACTGCCGTGCCACCCTGAGGCAAAAAACGCAGTGCATCAAGTACTGTTATGAGAGATGCCCTAGCATTGAGCAATTGCGTATTCCATGCACCTAACTCTTGGTCAATGGTTAAAGGCATAGCATCCATGAGGTGCGTTCTGCCTGTTTTCACAACCCCATGGTATTGTGCAATTTTTTTTGCAATAGTATCGATAAGCAAATCCATGGCAGGCATAAGTTTCTCTGCAGTATCAACGTAATAAGCACAATGCATTGCCGTGGGAATGACATCGTTAGAGCTTTGGCTCATATTGACATCATCATTGGGATTAATGTCCAATTTAGAGTATTTTGATGCAAGATTTGCAATAACCTCATTAGCATTCATATTAGTGCTGGTTCCCGAGCCAGTTTGAAAGACATCAATAGGAAATTGTTTCCCATGCTTATTTTGCCAGACTTCTTTTGCCGCTTTTGAAATTGCTCTTTGCTTGTTGGTCGGTAGTAACTTTAATTTATTATTTGCGCGAGCTGCAGCATCTTTAATCTTCCCCAACACTTGAATGAAAGTTGCAGTAAAGGGAAAATTCATACTTATTCCACTAATTGGGAAATTATCTACAGCCCTTTGAGTTTGTGCTCCCCAGAGTGCCCCTCTCGGGACCTTTACTTTTCCCAGGGTATCTTCTTCAATACGATATTTCATAAATAGTATTTTTTATGTAAACTATTTTACACCTTTAAAAAAGTATTTGGAGAAGAAATGGGAAAAGTCACACCACTTAGAATTGATACCAACAAGGGCAAACTTCCAGTCAAACAAAAAGGATTAGAAATGAAAGAATTTGCCAGTGTTGATGAGCTTCGACGTGATCAATTAGAAAAATTAGCCGCAGGTTTTCGCCTGTTTGCTCATTTTGGTTTTAATGAAGGAGTTGCTGGGCATATTACCTATAGAGATCCTGAATTCCCTGATCACTTTTGGGTGAATCCTTTAGGAGTCCATTTTTCGCAAATTTCCGTATCTGATTTAATACTTGTAAATCATGATGGAGAAGTCATTCAAGGAGATAAAGCTGTTAATGTGGCTGCATTTGCAATCCATTCAAGACTTCACAAAGCAAGACCTGATGTCAATGCTGCAGCGCACTCTCATAGTATTTATGGCAGAACTTTTTCTACATTGGGAAAACTTCTCGATCCTATCTCCCAAGATGCTTGTGCTTTTTATGAAAGACAGGGAATTTACAAAGATTTTTCAGGTGTTGTAGAAGAAGTTGATGAAGGTGATCTTATCGCAGAAGCTCTTGGAGATAATACAGTTATTATTTTACAAAATCATGGAATACTAACTACAGGTTCATCTGTCGATATAGCTTTATGGTTTTACATGTCAATGGAAAGATGTTGTCAGGCCCAACTGATGGCTGATGCTGCTGGAAAAACAGAGTTGATACCGCACGATGTTGCAGTTAAAACTAGATCTTTTATTGCTAACGATGTTGCAGCATGGGCAAGTTACCAACCTGCCTATGACATGATTATCAAACAATCTCCAGACTTACTCGACTAAAGCACCGATAACTGCTTTGGTTTCTAGGCATTCTTCAAGTCCATGAGAACCATGCTCTCTCCCATTTCCTGAGGTTTTATACCCTCCAAATGGCGCCGAGCGCACTCGTGCTCCTTTATTAATAGTAATTTGTCCTGCTCTTATTTTAGATGCAACTTCTAATGCATGACCATGTTCTCCTTGCACATATCCTGCAAGCCCGTAGGGAGTGTCATTAGCTATTTGAATAGCTTCATCTTCACTTTCATATTTGATGAGGCATAAAACAGGGCCAAAGATCTCTTCCTGAGCAATGGTCATATCATTTGTTACATCAGCAAAGATGGTAGGTTTAACAAAATACCCATCTGTACAACCCTCAGGCAATCCAAGACCACCAGCAGCTACTTTAGCTCCTTCATCAATACCAACCTGAATTAAACGTTGAACTTTTTCAAATTGAGCTTTGTTGGAAATTGGACCCATCTTAGTATCGGCATCAAATGGATCACCAACTTTCATTGCATTTGCAGTTGCCGATGCAATTTCTACTGCCTTATCATAGTTTTTAGAGGATACCAGCATTCTTGTCGGTGCATTACATGATTGACCAGTATTTAAAAAACAACTGGAGACACCAGCAGCAACAGCTTTTTCAATGTCAGCATCGTCTAAAATAATGTTGGCAGACTTTCCACCCAACTCTTGAGTCACTCTTTTGACGGTAGCTGCAGATGCTTGAGCTACTGCAACCCCTGCTCTCGTTGAACCAGTAAAATGCATCATATCTGTGTCTTTGTGAGCAGATAGAGCAGCTCCAACAACTGGACCCATACCATTAACTAAATTAAACATACCTTTTGGGGCACCTGATGCATCAATAATTTCGGCTAAGATGATGGCACAAAATGGTGTTATTTCACTAGGTTTAAGGACCATAGTACAGCCAGCAGCAATTGCTGATGCAACTTTGGTACTCATCTGGTTCATTGGCCAATTCCACGGTGTGATCATTCCAATAACTCCAATGGGTTCTTTACGAACTAAGTAACCATCTTTTTCGAATTCAAAATCAAACTCTTTTAACACTCTCAAAGTATCTTTGAAATGAGTTAAACCAGAAGCAACTTGGGCTACCTGAGACAACCATAGGGGAGCTCCCATTTCTGAAGAGATAGTGGATGCCAGTTCTTCAGCACGAGCTTCATACTCATTAATAATATTTTCTAAGATGGTGATTCTTTCTTCTTTGGTTGAAAATTGAAAAGATTGGAAGCAATCTTTGGCTGCTGCTACAGCTAAATCTACATCTTCTGCAGTGCTAGCAGCAACAACTCCCATGACCGAGTCATCTGACGGGTTCATTACTTCTATAATCTCTGAAGATTGAGCATCTACCCAAGCTCCATTAATATAATTTTGCGTTTTTTCTATCATAAATTAGTCCTATTTTGTATGGATTATAACCCATTATTTTTTTGAGTCGAAATCACAACTGTATTTTCTCTATTATACTTTTCACCAGCTGTTTCTGCACTCCTTCTATTAATGCTGAAGAATTTTTTCTATTGAAATCTAGACTAATTGTTGCTTCCATTGACGATCGTGACATAAATCCCCTATTAAGATAATGTTGAATTTGGTTGTCATATCTTGAAGGACTATTTATTACTTTGGGATAAATCGTAGTGACTAGATTTCCACTGGAAATTGCTTCGGATATCATCATGGCACTATCTTCAGTCACCATAATATGCTGAGCAGATCCAAAAAGTTTTGCTAAATCAGCATTAGCTCCTCCCCGATGGAACCAAATACTGTGTTCTGAAATTTGTTTAATATTCTGAAAAAAAAGGTTTTCAACTTTTGGATCGGTTCTTCTCGATGTGACACATAGTATTTCATTATTTGAATGTTTGGAAAATTCATTAATGTTATCTATGAATCTTTCATACTCTGAGAAAGAATAAGTATACCCAATACCATCACCTCCAATGAGTAATAAAATAAAATCTTGTGGATGAAAATTGATACTGGCTCTGGAACAATTACTTGGAGAATATTTATTTGGAGTGATGTCAAATACAATATTACTGGGATGATCATCAAATTTTTCAGAAGTTAAATGTACCGAAAATAATCTTGATGGAATACCCCGCGGTGAACCCAACTGAATATTAGGAATCTTATGGATCAAACCAACAGCAGCATTTAATGCCATAGTATTTCCACCTGCTGCGACTATTAGATCAAAGTCTTGCACCATAATGGGTTTAAACAAACCTTGAATCAAGTTTGCGGTAAAAGTATTTAAAAAACTGCAGAGAAAACGAATAAAAATTTTTAAAGGTGATCTTAAAAAATGTAGTTTCCAGGCTAATTCATGAACTTCAAATGTGCAATTAGTTTCGCCCTGTAGCATGTGACAAATGCCAATCGATTGATTGACATGCCCTGGGATACCATCACTTAAAATTAAGATTCTCATAGTATTTTCGATATTCAGTGAATAAGGGATCATGCATAAGTCGAGCTTCAACCAAAGATATATCTTTTGGTTGATCTACACCAATAATTGATTGGGTAACCTCCATTGCAAGAATATCAATATCATTATCAAGCAATCTCATCATGTCTATTGATTCAATAATTTCATGCTTTGTAGGCTCCAATGTAATAAATTTTTTTAAGATTTCACTAGTAAACCCTATCATGCCCAACTGACGAAAGCTGACTGCTGTGTTAGTCGG
>MDTA01098073.1_pt1 | contig 10722 bp, 12 predicted proteins | sample 811151 | NCBI WGS metagenome assembly MDTA01 (sample SAMN05326648, study PRJNA326480) | marine metagenome | isolation source: seawater | place: Indian Ocean: South | collected 2010 | reverse complement strand
TGTAAATATTGTGAAAAGGCCTGAAGAGTTATCGAAAGATAATTCTCCTACTTTGCCTGTTATTCAACATGTTATAAGTAAGTTAGAAAGATTACCTGAATATGTTATCACTTTGCAACCTACCTCCCCTTTTAGGAGCGCTGAAGAAGTAAATTACTTGATAAAAGATATGATATCGAACAAATTTGAGTCTGGTTTTGGAGTAGCTCGTTCATGGCTTCATCCTAGTGAGCATTTTCATTTAAATAAAAAAAAAATAATTTTAGATAGAAAATTTGATAACAACAGACAAAAATTTAAAACTTTTTACTTTATTTCAGGTGCAATTTACATGTGTTCGACAAAGTCTTTTATGAAAAGTAAAAAATTTATTAATAGAAAATCTAAAGCTTATCTTTTTTCCGATTTATCAATGATTGATATAGATGAACCTTTTCATCTTGAAGTTGCAAAATCATTATTTAAAAATAATAAAAATTTTAATAAATTTAAGACAAAATGTAGAAGGCTCAACTAATTGAAAAAAATTATAATTTTAACCTCTACAGAATTAAGGCATAAGTATTTTAGAGTGTTTTTGAGCCAACAAAAGGGCATTCAAGTATTAAAAACTTTTTCAGAAGATGGATGGACTTTAAAAAAACAATTAGAGGCCAAAAAAAATTATTTGAAGGAAGAACACCTTTACTTTAGAAATAAATCTGAAATCTCCTTATTAAAAAAATACTGCGATAAGACAAAGGATAAATCAAATAATTATATTTGCGAGAAAGACTATTTGTCTACAAATAATTGTCTTAATGAAATAAATCTTCTCAATCCAGATTTAATAGTAGTTTTTGGCACCTCATTATTAAAAGGAGATATATTAAATGATTATGCAAAGAGGATAATTAATGTTCATTTAGGCTTGAGCCCTTATTACAGAGGTAGTGGCTCTAATTATTTCCCTTTTGTAAATAATGAGCCTGAATATGTAGGAGCAACGTTTATGTTTTTAGACAAAGGTATAGATACCGGAAATATCATTCACCAAATCAGACCAAGGATTAATCTAAATGAAGATTATTATGAAATAAGTGCGAAATTTATTATTCAAATGAGCGCTGTCTACTCAGAAATAATAAAAAATTTTGAGAAGATTAAAATTAAAGAAATAAAAAGAGATAAAATTATAAGTCATTTATATAAAAGGAAAGATTTTTCTGATGAAAGTTTAAAAAAATTAAGACTTAATTTTAAAAACGGATTATTATCTGAGTATTTAAAAGAAAAAAAAAATAGAGATAAAGAGGTGCCAATAATCACTCAAGATTGGATAGTTTAAAAACGGTTACAATCAAATCTTGGCAACTCAAATGGCCTCTTTTTTAAATCATTTTTTGTAATTTTTTTGTTTCCAGTGCTAAAGGCAAATTCAAATTTAAGTTTTCGTAAAACTTGAAGCGTATTATTATTATAATTTATTTTACCCCCATAAGGATAACAAAATATATCACACTTTTTCTTTATAACTTTTTCTAAAAATTTTTTACTACTCTTAATTTCTTTTATTTGTTGAGATAAAGTTAGTCTCGAAAGAGGAATGTGATTTTTAGAATGAGAACCAATAACCATTCCTAGATCTGATAGATATTTAATCTCTTTTGGCGAAAGATAATATTTTCTATAATCTAGTTTAATATCGAATTTTTTTGCAAGCTTCTTAAAAATTGTTCTATTCATCTTAGAGTTTGAAAAATAATTTATAATTTTCTTAAATTCATTTGCATTGGTCTCGTCCTTATTATCTTTATAAACATATTTAAATTTTTTTCTTATTTTAGAATTAAAAAAACTTAAATATTTTTCCTGAACTATAATTTTTTTTAATTCTTTTAAAGCATCATCAGCTCCAACTTTTCCGAGTACAATATGTGATTTGTGAACATCCAAAATTTCTTTTTTTTCATACGGTTGAGTTGAAACAAAAAAAATGCCTGTTAATTTTCTTTTCTTAAGTTCCTCCGCAGCCCAAATATGATCCTTTAACCCGTCATCAAAAGTAAGAATATTACCCTCTCTATTCAACCTGATTTCATCATTGGTTGAAATTATTTTCTCTCTTGAAAAAAAATCAACTTGATTAAGAAATTTTTTTCTTTCAAGAAAATTGTAATTAGGAAATTCTCTATTAAAGTTTCTAATATAATGATACATAATTGCTCTCATCAAAAAATTTTAACCCACATTTGATTTTGAATATTTAATAGCGCATTGGTAAAAAATCTTTTTTTATTTATCTTAATAGTCCAACTTCTTATCAAGTCATGTTTCTTTTTTTTAATATCTTTACTAATATTAAATCTATATTTTTTTATCTTTTTATTTTTAAAAATTTTCGAAATTGTTTTTAGGCTCCAAACATTCCACCCAGACTGTAATTTATTAATTTTATTAATATCTTTATACTTTACAATTATATCGTAATCCCATTCATTAAAGGATTCAAAAATAAATAGAATAGTATTTTTTTTTGAACACTTCTTAATATTTTTTGAAAAGATCTTCAAATCATCAAAAATTGAAATAACTCCTGAGCATATAATGATATCATATTTTCCGATTGATCTAATCGATGAATTAAAGTCTAATCTTTTAAATTTAACTTTTTTAGATACATTTTTTTTAGCTTTCTCAATTAATTTTTTTTTAATATCTACACCAGTGATTTCAAAATAATTAAATTTTTTCTCTAAGTTGTATATAAGCTCACCGTTTGAACAACCTATATCCAACACTTTGTAATTTTTTTTTTTTAGATTAAGTTTACTTAAAATTTTTAAAAGATATCTATGGCTCTCTTTTGGATTTTTATACCTTTTCTCTTTTAAGTATAGATTATCGTGAATCCTCATGATGAATTCTTAATTTAAAAGCAGAATAAGTTAAATAAAATTTAGAACCTATATATTGAATATTTCAAAATTTTTTATCAATATCTGCTAAATATCGTATTTTTAAAGCAAAATAGCTTTACTGTTCAAAACATGAACGCTATAAGTGTTCATTTATTGAACATATGAAAAATACAGAAGATCAATTTGAAGTTTTGAGGAAACTACAAAAAAAACCAAATAGTTCTCAAAGACAACTAGCAAGTTCGCTCGGTTTCAGTCTTGGTAAACTAAATTACTGTTTAAATGCTTTAAAAGACAAAGGCCTGATTAAAATAGAAAATTTTACTAAAAATCCAAAAAAATTAAATTATATTTATGTTCTTACCCCAAAAGGAATTTCTGAAAAAACTAAGCTGACAATAAACTATATGAAAAAGAAAATGAAAGAATATGATGAGCTTAAGAAAGAGCTAGATTAACATGTGGGCAATTTTAAAATTCGATAAAAAATATTTTGAATTATTAAAAAAAGATCTTGAAAAGAAACTTGGTTCTAATATTTCCTTTTACAAACCTTCTATATTGATCCGTAAAAAAGTAAATAAAAAAGAAATCAATAAAGAAATAAATATTTTAGGTGACTATATTTTTTGTTTTCATGAAAAATTTCAAAACTCAACTATTAAGGATTTTAAGTACTTAAGAGGATTAAAATATTTTCTCCAAGGATTTGAGAAATCTCAAAAAGAGATTAATCAATTTATAAAAAAATGTAAAGAGAATGAAGATAAATCAGGATTTATAAAGCAAGAATTTTTTAACGATATATTACTACAAAAATACAAATTTATTTCTGGACCATTTATAAATAAAATTTTTAGTATTATAGAGATGGGAAGATATAAGAATACTATTATGATTGGAAACATAAGAACAGTTGTTAATAAAAATAAAAACTGCTTGTATCAGCCAATCTAAATAAAGATTATGACAATAATGCAAAAGTGTACTTTTGGCAAAGTGCGGAGCTATGGTAATTATATATAATAAATTAACCTTATGAAGAAAAATAAAACTATTATTATTGCCGAAGCTTGTGATAATCATTTTGGAAAGTTAAAAACAGCAAAAAAATTCGTAGATTTTGCTAAGTCCGCTGGAGTGGATTATATAAAGTTCCAACATCATTTACCTGATGAGGAAATGCTACCTGATGTACCCAAGTCAAAAAATTTTGACTTATCATTATATGACTTTTTAAAAAAATATGCGCTTAATATAAATCAACATAAACAATTAATTGCCTATACCAAAAAAAAGAAAATTAAATATCTATGCACACCTTTTAGTTACAAAGCGGCAAAAGAATTAAATGAAATAGGTGTGGATATGTTTAAAATTGGTTCAGGAGAATTTACTGATAAGCCTTTTATCAAAAAAATCCTTTCATTTAACAAGCCAGTAATTTTTTCCACTGGAATGTCTTCTATAAGCGATATTAAAATGATGGTTAATTTTATAAATAAAAATAAAAGAAATAAAAATATATCTTTTCTAAATTGTACTAGCGAGTACCCTCCTATTTATGAAGATATAAATTTAAATTTTATTCCGAAATTAAAGAAAATTTGTAAAGGTTATCGCGTAGGCCATTCTGACCATACAAATGATAATTATACTTCATTTGGAGCAGTTTCTTTAGGCGCCAAAATTATTGAGAAACATATCATTATAAAAAAAAATTCATTTGGTCCTGACAGAGATGTTTCGATAAATTTAGATGAATTAAAAGAATTAGTTCAAGGTATTAGAAAGTTAGAAAAAGCTTTGGGTTCTAATAAAAAAATTTATAATTTAGAAAAACCTATAGAAAAATGGGCAAAGAGAAGTCTTGTAGCGATTAGAGATATTAAAATAGGTGAAAAACTTTCTGAAAAAAATATTTGGTCTAAGAGACCAGGCACAGGAATTCCATCTAGATTTTTTTTTAAAATTGTTGGCAGAATTGCAAAAAAAAATATTAAGTATAATACGATTATCAAAAAAGAACATTTTAATTAATTCCTATGAAAGTACTTTTTTTTACTGGATCTAGAGGTGAGTGGGGCTACATAAAACCTATACTCAGCTTATGTAAAAAAAATAATATTAAGTATAATATTTGTGCAACTAATATGCATTTATTAGAAAACTATGGTTATTCAATAAATGAAATTTTAAATGATGGTTTTAAGGTCTCGGATAAAATTTTTATGGCAATAGATGGATATAACCCTGTCACAATGAGTAAGTCTATGGGAGTGCTTATGACTTCATTAACTGATGTAGTTAATAGGATAAAACCAGATTGGGTAGTTCTCGCCGGAGATCGTTCAGAGACTTTAGTTGCCTCGATTGTTTGTTCCTACATGTACGTGCCTGTAGCGCATATACAGGCTGGTGAATTATCAGGAAATATTGATGGGTTAGCAAGGCATGCAATTGGAAAATTCGCACACATTCATTTTGCATCTAATAAAGATGCTTATAGTAGATTGCTAAAACTTGGAGAGGAAAAGTTTAGAATAAAATTAGTTGGAGCACCACAGTTAGATGAAATTAAAAAAATAAAAGAATCCTCAATTTCAAGAAAAAAACTTACAGAAAAGCTAGGGATAAAAAATGGAAAATATGTTTTAGCAGTATACCATCCTGTAACTGAGGAGTACTCAAAGATTGAGAGTCACATAGATAAGATTATACAAGTTTTAAATTTGTCACCATTAAACAAAGTTTGGATATTACCAAATAATGACTCAGGATCTTTAATTGTAAAAAAAAAGATCATTCATAACAAATCTTCAGATCATTATTTATTTGAAAATTTAAAACGAGAAGATTATTTAAATTTATTAAAACACTCTGAGTGTATAATAGGTAATTCTAGCTCAGGTATTATTGAGGCACCCTCTTTTGGTATTCCTTGTATTAATATTGGGAGAAGGCAAAATAAAAGAGTTCAAGCCAAAAATGTAATTAATGTACAAAAATATGAATTATCAAAAATTAAATTAGCGTTAAGAAAGGCAATTAGCTATAAATTTAAAAAAAAATTAAATAATCTAAAAAATCCTTATGGAGATGGAAAATCATCAGAAAGAATTTTGAAATTATTGATAAATGAAAGAAAGAATAAAAATCTCCTAATAAAAAATTTAACTTTTTAAATGAAAAAATTAGAAATTATTTCAATTGATAAAAACTCAACACTAGAGAGTGCCATGTTGTTAATCAAACTTAATGGATTAAAAACAGTTTGCGTTTTAAATAAAGATAAAGTTGTTGGTATATTAGATGTAGAGGATATTATCGATGCCTTGCTTAAGAAAAAAAATTTTAATTTAAAAGTTGAAAACATTATGAATAAATCATTTAAATACTTAACTTCTTATAACAAAAACGAATTAATTAAATTATTTAAAAAATTTAATCTTACAATTGTTCCAATAGTAGATAAAAGGATGCAATTAAAAAAGATAGTTCATATTAGGGACATTTTATAAATAATAAATTCATTTCAAGTGAAAAAAAAATTATCAGTTGGAATTATTGATTTAGAAAGAAATAATATTTTTAGTATTTACCACGCTTGTAAATTGTGTGGGTATAAAACATATATTATAAAAAAAAATGATAAAAATTATAATTATGACTTTATCATCTTACCAGGTGTAGGAGCATTTAAGGGAGCAATGAGTTTTATTAAAAAGTACAATATAGATAAGGAATTAAAAAATTTTCTAAAAAGAAATAAATCTAGATTTGTTTATGGAATTTGTTTAGGTATGCAATTAATGTTTGAAAAAAGTTTTGAGATGGGTAAAAATCAAGGTCTCAGTTTTTTAAAAGGCATCGTCAAAGAATTACCGAAAAAGAGGAATTTTTCATCCTTAAATATTGGCTGGAAAAGTGTCAATTTCAAAAGGAAACAAAAAAAAAATTTTTATTTTGTCCACTCTTTTTTTTGTGAACCTACTGAAAAAAAGATAATTATTGGAAGCTCTGTATTTGGTAAAAAAATTTTTTGTTCAGCCTTGAAAACCGATAAAATAATTGCTACTCAATTCCATCCCGAAAAAAGTGGAATTGATGGATTAAAATTTTTAAAAAAGATACCAAGTATTATGAAAAAAGATAAATATGCAATTTAATACTAAAGACATAAATTTTTTTAACAAAACTGGATGGCTTAGGATACCAAATTTCTATAACAAAAAAGATTTGCGTATTATTAAAAAAGAATTAGATAAAATTTTAAAAAATGCCTCAAAAAAATATAATAATCATGGTAGAGAAATTAATTTAATAAATGGTCCGAATAACAAAAAAATAATAAACTCTTTTCATAAATTGCACGACTACGATTTTGTCAAAAAGTTAGCCAGAGCCAAAAAAGTTTTAAATCTAACAAATAGTCTTTTAAATACAAAAAAAGTAAAGCTAAGAGCTTCAGAATTTTTCGCGAAACCAAAAAAAGTAGGTTTAGGCGTTCCTCTTCATCAAGACAACTATTATTGGTGTGTAAATAATTCGAAAGCTTTAACTATTTGGATTTCACTTGATAAGTCCACAAAGCAAAATGGTGCACTTAGTTATTATAGCGGCTCTCACAAATATGGAGTTTTAAAACATCAAGCCTCTTATCATCCAGGTACATCCCAAAAAGTACCTTTACTAAAAAAAATTAAAAAATTAAAAAAAGAAACACCAATATTAAATCCTGGAGATGCTTTATTACACCATTGTCTCATTGTTCACGGAAGTGAAAAAAACTCTTCTTCTATACCTAGAAGAGGTCTTACTTTTCAATTTATGGACAAAAAGTCAAAAATTAATCAGCAAATGAAAAAAAGATACGAAAAGTCTTTAAACGATCAAATTAAAAAAAGACTTAACTAGATACCATTAAAAAAATGCCCGGTTGGGAACTCATAAATAATAAAGAAAAAAGAGAATTAAATTCAATTTTCGAAAAATCAAATGGAGTAATGTTTGCCCATGCTTTTGAAAAAAGAAGAAATAATATTTTTAGAGTCAGAAAGTTTGAAAAAGCTGTAGCAAAATTTTTAGGTACAAGATACTGCTTGGCAACTACCTCAGGAACAATGGCACAGTTTATCGCTATGAAGGCGATGGGCATTAAACAAGGAGATGAAGTTATAACTCAATCTTTTACATTTGTAGCAACTGTTGAGGCAATTCTTCTATTAGGTGCTAAACCTGTTATATCCAATATTGACGATAGTTTAAATATGAGTCCAAAAGACTTAGAGAAATTAATATCAAAAAAAACAAAACTGATAATCCCAGTACCTATGTTAGGAAATCCATGTGATATGAAAAAAATTACTGAGATATCAAAAAAATATAAAATACCTATTTTAGAGGATGCATGCGAATCGCTTGGAGCAAAATACAAAAAAAAATTTGTTGGAACGCACGGTAAAGTAGGAGTTTATAGTTTAGATTTTGCCAAAACTATAACAACTGGAGAAGGAGGATTAATCGTTACTAATGATAAAAATATTTATAAACATTGTATGGAATTTCACGATCACGGACATGAGAACAATAAAACTAGGCCACGTGGAAAAGACACTCGAACTATTTGGGGGTTAAATCTTAGAATGACAGAACTTCAAGCAGCTGTTGGCCTTGCACAGTTGAGAAAACTCAATTTTATTCGAAAAAAAAATAAGATTAATAAAAATTTTATAAAGAACAAAATTAAATTTAATAAACAAATAGAATTCAGAAGAATAAACGGCGATGGTGATTTATCTGATACATTAATTTTTTTCCTTAAAAATAAAAAAATAGCAAGTAAAATGGAAAATTATCTTGTTAAAAATAAAATAGGTATTAAAAATTTACCAAATGCAATTGACTGGCATTTTGCAGGAAATTGGTCACATATTTTTAGGCATGTAAGTCCATACAAAAAAAATTTTAGAACAAAATGGAATAAATCAAGAAATTACTTGGAAAGAGCTATAGCTATACCTATTTTTGTGAAATACACTTACAAAGATCTAAACTATATTTCTGATAAAATAAACAGTTTCTTCAAATAAATACATTAAAAAATTAATTAAAAGTTAATGTTAAAATTTATTTCTTTCTTAAGAAATTTAAAAAAAATAAGAATAAGTTTTGTAACACCTAAAAAGTGTGACCTGATAGTTTTTGAAGAAAGACAAATTAGCGATTTACGATATATTTTAAATAAAAGAAAATATTTTGTATTAAATTATAAAGAAGACCCAAAAATAAATATCTACTTATCTTTTAAGATTTTGCTCAAAATTTTAAAGTATTTTAAGGGCAATTTATACTCAGCGTATTTAGCTTCAATTATTGAATTAATAAGTCCTAAGCTTGTAATAACTTTTTTTGATAATTCAATAAAGTTCTATGATCTTAATATATTGTTTAAGAACAAAATTCAGTTTTTGGCTATTCAAAATGGTGGTCGTACTGATATCTTACATTACAAACATGAATATAAAGTTGGTTTAAGTAAAAAAGATTTATCAAAAAGAATTTTCTTACAAAATTACTTATGTTTTGGCTCTAATGATGTTAAAAATTTCAAAAAATTTAAAGTAAATGTGCAAAACTTCTTTAAAGTTGGGAGCTTAAGATTATCAAATTTTCTTAAAGATTGTAGAATTAAAAAAAAAATAAAATATGATATTTGCTTAATATCTGATCTACCTAGATCCAATTACCTATCTCCTAAAGCCTATAACCTAGAGGATATCGAAAAAGGTTATAAAGATTTAATTATTAATTGTATAAAGTTTTGCAAAAAATTTAAAAAAAAATTTGTTTTTGCGAGAAAAGACTATGGAACACTATACGCAAATGATAAAAAGTTTTTAAAAGAAAAACTTAATAAAAGTGAGTATAATTTTTTAAAAAAAAATTCAGTTACTAGAGAAAAAGATAAATATTCATCTTACAAGGCTATCTATAATAGCAATGTAGTTATTGGCGTTAATTCTACTATGCTGTTTGAAAAAATTTCACTTGGAGGTAAAATAATGGCTTGTAATTACACGAAATGTAAAATTTTTGATTTACCTGTAAATAAATATGCTTTTTCAAAAATAAGTTCATATTTACAATTTGAAAAAAAACTTTTGGATATAATAAAAATTTCTGAAGCAAAGTTTATTAATAAAATAAATTCTAAAAATTGTCAGCTAATTGAAAGCCACAAAATTAATACAATTAAAAAGATCAATGAAATAATTGATAAAAAAATTTAAATAAAATGAATCTATTTACCATAATAAGCTTAATTGTTTTTATAATATTATATTATTTATTTAGAAGGGAATATTTATCTTTAAATAAATTATATATTTTTGCCTATAAGTTTAAAATCTATTTAAGAAAAAAAAATCAAAAAAACTTCTATTTACATGAGAGATTTAAGGAAAAAATTTATCTCTTTAAAAAATATATTTATAATTTTAATGGATATTTTATTTCATCAGATCATCTTTTAAATAAGAATATAATTAAACTTGAGAAAAAATTTAAGGAAATAATTTTAATAGTATTTAACAAGAAAGATAAATATTTTGATTATCAGATAGATAAGAAAAAATATTCAAGGAAAATTGATAATAGTTGTGTAAATTTTTTTAAATTTAATACTAAAGAAAGAAAAAATTTTTTAATTACTAAAAAAAATCAATTAATTTTCAATCCTATCTACGTAAAAAAAAAATCGAAGAAGAAGTTAGTATTATTGTTAATGCTTGATGGTTTAGGTAAAGATTTAACCACTCAT
>MDTA01000299.1_pt1 | contig 10722 bp, 10 predicted proteins | sample 811151 | NCBI WGS metagenome assembly MDTA01 (sample SAMN05326648, study PRJNA326480) | marine metagenome | isolation source: seawater | place: Indian Ocean: South | collected 2010 | reverse complement strand
GCATCCTGTTCAGCGAATCCGCCCAGAAAGGCGCGCACTTTATTGAACTGTGCTGCCAGCGAAACATACCGCTTCTGTTCCTGCAGAACATCACCGGCTTCATGGTCGGCCAGAAGTACGAAGCTGAGGGCATCGCCAAACACGGCGCCAAGATGGTGATGGCCGTGGCCTGTGCCAACGTGCCCAAGATTACCGTTCTGATTGGCGGTAGCTACGGCGCCGGCAACTACGGCATGTGTGGCCGCGCCTACAGCCCGGACTTCCTGTGGATGTGGCCGAATGCCCGGATCTCCGTCATGGGCGGCGAACAGGCAGCCGGCGTGCTGGCGCAGGTGCGCCGGGAAGGCCTCGAGCGTAAAGGCCAGAGCTGGAGCGCGGAGGAAGAAGCCGAGTTCAAGAAGCCCATTACCGAAACCTACGAACACCAGGGCCACCCCTACTACGCCAGCGCCCGCCTGTGGGATGACGGCGTGATCGACCCGGCCCAGACCCGGGAAGTGGTTGCCCTGAGCCTGTCTGCCACCCTCAACCGGCCCGCCAAGCCAACGCGCTTCGGCGTGTTCCGCATGTAAAGGAGCGCAGCCATGTCACAGCAAGACACAGCGGTTCTGCTGCACCAACGGGGCGATGGCGTCTCGGAAGTGGTGTTGAACCGCCCGGACAAACGCAATGCCTTCGACGACGTGATCATCCAGCAGCTGATTCAGGCACTGGAACACGTGGACCGGGATGAGCAAACCCAGATTGTTATCCTGCGCTCAGAGGGCAAACACTTTTCTGCCGGTGCCGACCTGGGCTGGATGCGCCGCATGGCGGACAACACCCGCCAGGAAAACCTGGACGACTCCCGGGAACTGGCCCGTCTGATGAACACCCTGAACCACCTGTCCAAGCCCGTGATCGGCCTGGTGCAGGGCGCGGCCTTCGGCGGCGCGGTCGGCCTAGCGGCCTGCTGCGACATCGTGCTGGCCACTGAAAAAGCCAGCTTCTGCCTGAGCGAAGTCAAACTCGGCCTGATTCCGGCCGTGATCAGCCCCTATGTGGTGCGAGCCATCGGCGAACGTCAGGCCCGGCGCTACTTCCTGTCGGCGGAAGTCTTCAGTGCTCAGGAGGCGCAGCACTACGGCCTGGTTCACCTGGTGTGCGAAGACGAACAGGCCATGCACCAGCGTTGCGACGAGCTGCTACTGCAACTTGCGCTGAACGGTCCCGAAGCCATGAAAGCAGCCAAAGAACTGGTCTTTGCGGTCAGCCACAAGACCATCACCTCCGAAGTGATTGACGACACCGCGCAGCGCATCGCCGATATTCGTGTGGGCGAAGAAGGCCAGGAAGGGCTCAGCGCTTTCCTGAACAAACGAAAGGCCAGTTGGATTCCGGAGACACAATAATGTTTAACAAGATCCTGATAGCCAACCGGGGCGAAATCGCCTGCCGGATCATCCAGACGGCCCATCGAATGGGCATCCGTTGCGTAGCGGTCTATTCCGAAGCCGACGCCAACGCCCGGCACGTGGCCATGGCCGATGAGGCCTTCTACATCGGCCCCGCCCCCAGCTCTGAGAGCTACCTGCGGGCCGACAAGATTATCGAGATTGCCAAAGAAAGCGGTGCCCAGGCTATCCACCCGGGGTACGGCTTCCTGTCTGAAAACACCGACTTCGCAGAAGCCTGCGAAGCCAACGATATCGTCTTCATCGGCCCGCCCTCTTCCGCCATCGCCGCCATGGGCTCCAAGTCCGCGGCAAAAGCGATCATGGAAGACGCCGGTGTACCGCTGGTGCCGGGCTACCACGGCAAGGACCAGTCGCCGGACTTGCTGCGGGCTGAAGCCGAAAAATGCGGTTTCCCGCTGCTGCTGAAAGCGGTTGCCGGCGGTGGCGGCAAAGGCATGCGGGTGGTCGAAAACATGGCCGAATTCGACGATGCCCTGGCCGCGGCCCAGCGCGAGGCAAAAAATGCGTTCGGCAACCCGGACATGCTGATCGAGCGCTACCTGACCCAGCCACGCCATGTCGAAATCCAGGTGTTCTGCGATCAATCCGGCAACGGCATCTATCTGGCCGAGCGGGACTGCTCCGTGCAGCGCCGGCACCAGAAAGTGCTGGAAGAAGCGCCCGCCCCCGGCCTCAGTGAAGACACCCGCAAAGCCATGGGCGAAGCCGCGGTGCGGGCGGCCCAGGCCATCAACTACGTGGGCGCCGGCACCGTCGAGTTTCTGTACGACGTGGACGGTTCCTTCTTCTTCATGGAAATGAATACCCGCCTGCAGGTAGAACACCCGGTCACCGAAATGGTCACCGGCCAGGATCTGGTGGAATGGCAACTGAAAGTGGCCTGGGGTGAGCCCCTGCCGCTGACCCAGGACCAGGTAAAGACCCGTGGCCACGCCATCGAGGCGCGTATCTACGCCGAAGATCCGGATCAGGACTTCCTGCCAGCCACCGGAACCCTGCGTTACCTCAGCACTCCGGATGAGTCTGCCCACGTGCGGGTAGATACCGGCGTGACCGAAGGCGATGAAATCAGCATCCACTACGACCCGATGATTGCCAAACTCATCGTGTGGGACGAGACCCGCGAACAGGCGGTCAACCGCATGGTTCAGGCCCTGGAGCACTACCGTATCGCCGGGCTGAAAACCAATATCCGGTTCCTGCACGCGGCGGTGGATGCGCAGCCATTCCGCGAAGCCGAACTGACCACCAACTTCATTGCCACTCACAACGACCTGCTGTTCCCGAAATCCAGACTGGATCTGGACAAGGCACTGGTGCTTGCCGCTGGATTCATCCTGGAGCAACGCAAATCAGCGGAACCGGTTACCGGCGATCCCTGGTCGCCGTTCGGCCGCAAGAACAGCTGGCGCATGAACTCCGAATACGCCCAGCCTCTCACCCTTCAGGTGGGCGACGATAAACACGAGCTCAAGATCCTGGAACGGGATGACCGCTACCAGGTGTTCGTGGGCGGCAGCGTGTACCACCTGAACGCCAAACTGAATGACGATTACCTGCAGGCGGTGATCAACGGCCACCGGCTAAGCGTGCACGGCAACCTGCACAACGAAGAACTGGTGCTCTTCTACGAGGGCGATACCTTCAAGTGCACCGTATACCGGGAAACCTACGGGTTTGAGGAAATGGCCAGCGAAGGCAGCCTGGCGGCGCCCATGAACGGCTCCGTAGTGGCGATTCAGGCCCAGGTAGGCGACAAGGTAACGGCCGGCCAGACGCTGGTGATCATGGAAGCCATGAAAATGGAACACGCCATCAAGGCGCCCGCCGATGGTGTGGTTTCCGAGATTTTCTACGCCGAGGGTGACCAGGTGGCCGAGGGTGCGGAACTCATCGCCATCGACACCGGGGAGGCAGAATAATGGCCTTTCCGAAGCAGGCTCGGTTGGTGGAAATGAGCCCCAGGGACGGGCTTCAGAATGAGCCCGGCGATGTGATCGCCACCGAGGTCAAAACCGGCCTGATCGACCGGCTGGCCGATTGCGGTCTCAGTCACATCGAGGCCGCCAGCTTCGTATCACCCAAATGGGTGCCGCAAATGGGCGACGCGGCCGCAGTGATGGCCGGCATCACCCGTAAACCCGGCGTTCGCTACTCGGCCCTCACCCCGAACCTGAAAGGATTCGAGGGCGCCCTGGCGGCCGGGGCCGACGAAGTAGCGGTATTCGGTGCGGCATCGGAGTCCTTCACCCAAAAGAACATCAACTGCACGATTGCTGAAAGCCTGGAGCGCTTTGCACCGGTGGTTGAAGAAGCCCGCAAACACGGCATTCCCGTACGCGGTTACGTGTCTACCGTGATGGGCTGCCCGTACGAGGGCGATATCCAACCGGCACAAGTGGCCACCGTGGCCAAGGCCCTGTACGACATGGGCTGTCACGAAATATCCCTGGGCGACACCATCGGCGTGGGTACGCCCCTGAAAGCCAAGCGGATGCTCGAAGCCGTGGCCGCCCATGTGCCCATGGACAAACTGGCGGCGCATTTCCACGACACCTATGGCCAGGCCCTGGCCAACCTGTACGCAGTACTGGAAGAGGGCGTAAGCGTGATTGACGCCTCTGTGGCCGGTCTGGGCGGCTGCCCTTATGCCAAAGGGGCATCTGGCAACGTAGCCACCGAAGACGTGCTATACCTGCTTAACGGCCTGGGCATCGATACCGGCGTGGATCTGAACAAGCTGGTGAAAACCGGCGACTGGATCTGCGCGCAACTGAAACGTCATAACGGCTCTAAAGTGGGCCAGGCACTCGGGGGCCTGTGCCAGTAACTTTCCAGCCCTCAACTACAAAAACAATGGAGGCAGAGACATGAGCAAGACTCTCCCAAGTTACACCAGCGGTATCGCAGAAAAGCCACTGCTGGGCATGACCATCGGCGATATGCTGGACCGCACCGCCCAACAGTTTCCCGACAACGAGGCTCTGGTGTGCCTGCACCAGGACATTCGCTGGACTTACAAAGAGTTCGTCGACAAGGTAAACGAAGCGGCCCGGGCGTTCATGGCCATCGGCGTCAAGCGTGGCGACCGCGTGGGCATCTGGTCACCCAACCGCTACGAATGGACCGTTACCCAGTTTGCGACTGCGAAAGTAGGCGCCATTCTGGTAAACATCAACCCGGCCTACGGTGTTCACGAGCTGAAGTACGCCATGAATCTGGCCGGCATCAGCGTTCTGGTTACCGCCGACAGCTTCAAAACCTCCAACTACCGGGAGATGATCTACGAGCTGGCCCCGGAACTGAAGCGCAGCGCACCCGGTAAACTCAAAGCTGACAACGTCCCCGATCTCCGGGCGGTCATTAACGTACACCCGGATAACCACGAGGGTATGTGGACCTGGCAGGATTTCCTGGGCTTTGCCGGCGACGTATCAGAGGCAGACCTTGCCAAGCGTCAGGATGAGCTGCAGTTCGACGACCCCATCAATATCCAGTTCACCTCCGGTACCACCGGCAACCCGAAAGGCGCCACGCTCACCCACCACAACATTCTGAACAACGGCTATTTTGTTGGTGAAAGCCAGCGCCTGACCGAGAACGACCGGCTGGTGATTCCAGTGCCGCTCTACCATTGCTTCGGCATGGTGATGGGCAACCTGGGCTGCATCACCCATGGCACCGCCATGATCTACCCGAGCGAAGGCTTTGACCCGAAAACCGTACTCCAGGCGGTCCACCAGGAAAAAGCCACGGCCTTGTACGGTGTGCCCACCATGTTCATCGCCGAACTGGCCGACCCGGAGTTCGACAGCTACGACCTTTCCACCCTGCGCACCGGCATCATGGCAGGTTCCATCTGCCCCGCCGAAGTCATGAAGAAGGTCAACGGCAAAATGCACATGAAAGAAGTGCAGATTGCCTACGGCATGACGGAAACCAGCCCGGTTTCCACCCAGACCAGTTCCCTCGACCCGTTCGAGAAGCAGGTCACCACCGTGGGCCGCACCCAGCCGCACCTGGAAACCAAGATTGTCGACCCGGGCACAGGCAACGTCATGCCCCGAGGTGAGATTGGCGAACTGTGTACCCGCGGCTACAGCGTAATGCTGAAGTACTGGAACAACGAGGAAAAGACCCGCGAAGCCATCGACGATGCCGGCTGGATGCACACCGGCGACCTGGCGACCATGGACGAGGATGGTTACATCCAGATCGTGGGCCGCATCAAGGACATGGTGATCCGCGGTGGTGAAAACATCTACCCGAAAGAGATCGAAGAGTTCCTCTACACTCACCCGGCCATTGAAGAGGTGCAGGTAACCGGTATTCCGGACGAGAAGTACGGTGAAGAGCTGATTGCCTGGGTGAAACTGCGGCCCGATGCAGACCCGGTAACCGCAGAGGACCTGCAGGCCTTCTGCAAGGGCAAGATCGCCCACTTCAAGATTCCCAAAAACTACAAGTTTGTGGATGCATTCCCGATGACCGTGACCGGGAAGATCCAGAAGTTCAAGATGCGGGAAATCTCGATTGAGGAAATGGGACTGAAGCAATAACCGAATACCGCCCAACCCCAGGAAACCCGGCCACGGCCGGGTTTCTGCTATCAGTGAAACCTAATGCTTGCTCATACGCTTGTACCGGTAGGGCTCACCCTCTTCATTCTGCAGTTGATAATCGTAGGCAGCCTGGAGCCCGGTTTCGTCTTCCGTCTCCTCCTCCGGTTCCTGCTCCAGATAGCGCGGGTATAGAGGTGAAAACATGGCCACGACAATGCCAATGGCGCAGAAGAACCCAAAGGCATCGGCATACCCCACCTGCCCCACCAGCATACCGACCACAGGCGAGCCCGCTGCCTGTCCCAGAGACACCGCCATGAATGGCAGCACCGGCCCCATGGACAGCCGCCCCGGTAACAAACGAATCCCTGTCATCAGGTACAGCCCGGTCAGACTCATATAGGCCAGGCCGAACACCAGGGCTGAAAACGCTGCCAGCGGCAGGTTGTCTGGACTGGCAGCCAACAGAGCCAGGCTCGCCGCAAGCATCATCAACATCAATGCCTGGGTGATCGGCGGGTTATTGCGGTCTGCCAGATCGGCAACCACAGCACCACCCAGGCCAGCAACCCCGACGCCCAGCCACAGCCAGGCGGTGGAATCGGAACTCATTTCACCCAGGTTCACCACCAGGTCGGGCGCAAAAATCCAGTAGGCCGCCGAGACAAACCCCATCATGAAGCCAAAGATCGAGAGCCGTAACAAGCGCCACCACTGCAAGGCCGTGATCGCCGGCGGTGGCGCTGCGTTAGATGGCATCACCCGTGAAACCGAAGGCAGGAAAAACCAGGTGGCAAACACCCCGATCAGGGCAAGAACGGCAAAAGACGCGTAGGTATAGCGCCAGGCCCCGGCCAAAAAAAGAACCGTGGGCACCGCGACCATCACACCCACGCTGGTACCAGCATTCATCACCGAGCTGACCCGGCCATGCATCGAGCGCCGCACCAGTGCCTGCATGGCCGCTGTCAGGGCAGGCATCATCAGGCCCGTGCAGATACCACAGGCAAATACGCCCAGCCCCAGTGACAGGGCACCGGCCGACTGACTGATCAAAGCCAGTCCGACTACCCCAAAAACGCCGGAGGCCATCGCCGTATTCCGGGCGCCGAGACGGTCGGCACACCAGGGCGCCACCAACGACGCCAGGGCAAAACTGATCAGAGGGAGTGCACCGATGATACCGATCACATGGGGCGACAAAGACAGATCCGCACGAATGGGCGGAACGAACAGGCCGAATGCAAAGCGCGCAAGGCCGAAGCTGATCGCAATCAACCCTGCGCCCAGTAATGCGAATGCTGTGCTTGAGGGAAACCTCATGCCACCTCCGCTGACTGAAAAGCATGGTGAACCATGTATTCAAATGTCAGCGTAGTCGCCAACCTCAGCCAGCGACAACTTTGATTTACTTCCCACCATTCCCCTGCTGAGCTCAAACACTCGGTAAAGGCGCACGCCGCTCGCTTTCTGGATAGTTGCCAATAGCCGTTGTCGATTTCGACCATTCCCAACCGACTAGACTCATAGACACAAACCAAACGTCCAGGAGGGTTATTGCAATGACACATCCGAAAAATACCATTTGCCTCTGGTTCAACGGCCAGGCTGAGGAGGCCGCCCAGTTTTATACCAGCATCTTCCCCGATTCCTCAGTTGGCAGGATATTGCGCGCACCCGGGGACTATCCCGCCGGATCCAGGGGCGACGTCTTAACGGTCGAATTTACGGTGCTTGGCGTTCCCTGTCTTGGGCTCAACGGCGGCCCCGCCTTCCAGCATAACGAGGCCTTCTCTTTCCAGATTGCGACTTGGGATCAGGAAGAAACAGATCGCTATTGGCATGCCATAGTCGATAACGGGGGCGAGGAAAGTGCGTGCGGATGGTGCAAAGACAAGTGGGGACTTTCGTGGCAGATAACCCCCGTGGCCCTTACCGAGGCGATCAATAACCCGGACCCCAGTGTTGCCAAGCGTGCCTTCGACGCCATGATGACCATGGGAAAAATCGATATTGCTGCTATCAAAAATCTCAGTGGAGGCTAGAACGGGCTACAACATTCTATCAAGTGTTTCCAAGCTTTCAGGCCCGCCGGCCAATCGCACACCCCGAGCCGATTCTTCTTCCCAGGATGCAGCAGACTCTATGTGAAGATGAACAGATATCTTCGACGTAAGAGTCTCTTCCAACAAACCAGCAGGAATCCAGATCATCCCGGTGTCCCTCAGACTATTAGGAACCGGACTGCCACAGACCGAGCAAAAATCGCTTCTGAACCCACTGGGCTTCTTGTAACTGCGTATACCACTCTCACCGGAAACCCACCGAAAGGCATGCTCATTTACAAAAGTTGCGGCATTCGCCGCCGCTCCAGTGGCTTTTCGGCAGAGCGAACAGTGGCACTGATAGAGGTTTCGGATTTCCTCTGTGATTTCAAACTTTACACTTCCACAGAGACATTCGCCTTTCATAGATCATTCCTTTCGCCAGCTACCCCGTTCCCGGACTAATACCTCATCTCGGTTACGTATAACTTCAAGCAATCCATCCTGATGCACGTAGTACGTGGTATTTCCCTTCTCAAACTTATACCCGAGAAAACGGCAGGGAGTATCGCCGTCGGCACAGAGTGTGTGCCAGGAACTCCCTTCCAGCATGATGCTATTTCCTGTTGCCTTGCTTGTACCGTGATAGGTCATTTGGTTGCACGAAACCTCGCCTTCAGCACAGCGTGATTCTATATTGATGATGAACCTCTCCGTTTCCAGCTCCGCCGCCGAGGCGGAGAACGAAAGAAGAGCGATGGCAATGGGGTAATTCACCCTGAAGCTGATAGCCATACCTTTCCTTGGCAATTGGCGCTTGGGCGCACCGTTGACTTCGCGAAAGCGGAGACCAAAGTATCCGGTGGAAACCGCAGGCTTGAACGACTGGTTAACTGGCTCCGCCGTTGTAGCAAGATCGTAGCACCTTATGACGGTGCTCGAAAATGAACCGATAAACAGGTCCCAGGACATATGCCAGCAACGGCAACCGGCACTGAAACTCGACGGTGTCGATGACCCGGCATGATGTCCCGTTTCTATGAAGATCCCGTCGATGGTGCCAAATTTTGTTGGTTAACGAGCTCGATGCTTCGGAGAAACCTCGTTGGCGATCAATGGCTTGAAAAAAGAACGAATGTCGATCAATAGGCAGAATACCGAAAAGAAGTATCCAGCTTGAAAAGAGCACCTTACCCGTGGGCCATTCAAAGATTGATTTGCTGGACCACTCAGAGGGAGCCGTCATACGGATGAGTGGGCTTAATTCTCTATTCACCCCTTGTATCCTGAGCAGCCCATCTACATCTTCAGGACTGATTTCAAGATTGCTCGATACTTCAAATTTCATTGAGGTCTTCCGTGACAGTTAGCGAAGCACAGCGGCGCTGACCTGCACCCAACTTTCCTCAATCTACTCATAACGCCCCCAATCACGCGCTTGTCGCATGGATTGCATTGTTAAGGCTCCCGGATCAAAATATACCAATTATTGGTACTAGCGAGGTGGCATCATGCAAAAGAACACCAGCATCACTTTAGGCCAACATTTTGATGCGTTCATTGCAGAACAGCTCAAAAGCGGCCGATACAGCTCAACCAGCGAGGTCGTTCGTGCCGCGTTGCGCCTGCTTGAGGAGTCTGAAACCCGCCTGACTACTCTTCGTAAACTGCTCAAGGAAGGTGAGGACAGCGGTTTCGAGGACTACTCCTATGACTCTTTTATTCGTGAACTGGACAACGAAGGGCGCTGATGCCAAGTTTCAAGCTTTCCAGGAAGGCCAAAGCTGACCTCAAATCTATTGCCCTGTACACGGAACGTGAATGGGGTCGAGATCAACGAAACCACTACGTTCTCCAGTTCGACCAATGCTTTCACCTTCTGGCTGACAAGCCGAACTTGGGGCAAGCTTGTGATGAGATAAGTCCGGGCTACCGACAGTACACTCAGGGGAGCCACATTATATTTTATCGGCTAGCTACCGAGAGCGTTGTCGAAATTATCCGCATCCTACACAAACGCATGTTGCCTGAGGGGCATCTGCTTTAGGGCGTAACGCCGATGTGCAACGGCCCTACAGGGGCGTCCGGTGGAGGCCGAAGGCCGGAACGAACTTGATTGACTTGTTACAGGGCATTGGTCAGCTCCTGAATTTGGCGCCTACGCAGGGCTTCGTAGTCTCCGAAAACCTGGTGGAAACGATCCTTTCTTACGAAGGGAAACTGGAGATGGTAGTGACGGCTAAAGCCCTGTACGTGACGAGTTTCTTTGCCGTAGATCGGGTTTTCGTCACACCTCTCATTGTTGACGCCACGCACCGTAGCTCTGTAAACGCTAATGGTTTGATCTTTGATATCCACGATGTAGGTGGCAAACGCACCTTTGATCAAGAGATAACCTTTGCATGACGACTGCTCAACAAACTTCGAGTGATCGGTTTGTCCAATCATGACCGGAACATCCTTAAACGTCTCAATGTCACCGAAGTTCGTTTTGATCGTCATGCCATAGGCATCACAACCCATCCGGAATTCTCCGAGAGGGTTAACCTCAATATCCTCGACTACTGCTTCCCTTCTCATGATTTGCTATGCAAGTCCCTGTAACGCTTGCAGCATGCGCGCCCATGGAATGGAGCCGAAGGCCCAATGTAATGGGCG
>MDTA01076387.1_pt1 | contig 10723 bp, 7 predicted proteins | sample 811151 | NCBI WGS metagenome assembly MDTA01 (sample SAMN05326648, study PRJNA326480) | marine metagenome | isolation source: seawater | place: Indian Ocean: South | collected 2010 | reverse complement strand
CATTTCTGTGCGAACCCTTTGGAGAGTATTTAGGGTATCCAAATATTCTTGATCCCAGCCCTTTTCAGTAAAATTTACACTTATCCTGAGGGCCGTACTCAGACTTTCTTCATAAGTTTCTGAAAAATATTGAAACATCAAACCTCCATGAAACCCTTTGATAGGACGGGAAAGTAAATTGACCCTGTAAATGGTATGCTCAATGTATGAAGAGGATAAATGAGGCCCAGCTGTAGGTCCTATATACCAATTTCCTTGACCATTACTCTTCTCATTGACCAAAAAAATTAGAACACAAATCAAAAAATACCTCATAGTTTGTTGCGATTATCTCTCATTTTATACAAAAGTTATTTCTGATATTAAATAAATAAGAAAAAAGATCCAATTATAGCGATTTTATCCTGAAAACTCACTTTGATATTTATAATAAAGTGCTGTGTAGAGAACTTAGAACTTAAATCAAAGACAAACTTAATTGATAAATAATTTCGCATTAAATTTGTTTCGGCAAACGAATACGACCAGCTCCTGTTGAATCCCCCAGGTCCGGAAGGAAGCAAGGGTAAATGGTTGAAGCGGTGCGATTTTCGTTTGCTTCTTTATATTAAATTTTAAAATTCCTTATGAAGTTTTTTATTGATACGGCTAATCTCTCTGAAATAAAAGAAGCCCATGACCTTGGTGTTCTCGACGGTGTAACTACTAATCCATCACTCATGGCAAAAGAAGGTATTACTGGTAGTGAAAACATATTGAATCATTACAAAGCTATCTGTAATATCGTTGACGACAACGTCAGTGCGGAAGTCATCTCTACTGGTTATAATGAAATAGTGTCAGAAGGCAAATCTTTGGCTAAAATAGATGATAAAATAGTAGTTAAAGTCCCGATGATCAAAGAGGGAATTAAGGCCATAAAAGCATTATCATCAGAGGGAATTAGAACTAACTGTACACTCATATTTAACGCTGGACAGGCCATTTTAGCTGCAAAAGCCGGCGCTTCCTATGTCTCTCCGTTCATTGGCAGATTAGATGATATTGGATTTAATGGCGTGCAATTGATAGAGCAAATTGTCCATATTTTTGATAATTTTGGATTCGAAACTGAAATTCTTGCTGCATCTGTTCGCCACAATTTACATCTTCTCCAGTGTGCCGAAATAGGTGCTGATGTAGTAACTTGTCCCCTTCAGGTCATTACGGGTCTCCTAAAGCATCCCCTTACAAAAAGTGGCTTAGAAAAATTCCTTGCAGATTATAACAAAGGCAACTAAAGAAAAAATTCAACGAAGTTTTATGTATATTATCAAAGTTAGAGGAAAAGCTAAAATTCCCGATTATATTCAATTAAGAAATGATAAATTCGTCTTAATTGCTTATTTTAGGGCAGATAGACCTTTTAAAAAATTGGAAAGATATGGACTCAAAGGGAAAGAAGAAAAACTGAAATTATTTATTGAGAAAATACCTTTTGGTCGATTACAGCCTTTTGAATTATAAATATTAATGGATCAAGAACATATAATTGAAGTTAAAGAAACTACCATATTTCAAGATGGACAGACTGTCCTTGACCATGTTAATTTTAGTATTTCACAAGAAGAATTTGTTTACTTAATTGGTAAGACAGGAAGTGGAAAATCCTCCTTATTGAAAACTTTATACGCAGACTTGCCTCTGGAAATAGGCGAAATTCAAATGGTAGGCTATCATATTCCCAAAATGAAAGAAAGAGATATACCGTTCATGAGAAGAAAAATAGGTATTATTTTCCAAGATTTTGAGCTGTTCTATGACCGTACCATCGCAGAAAATTTAGAATTCATCATGCGTTCAACAGGATGGAGAGACAAAGCCAAAATAAAAGTAAGGATGGCAGAAGTGCTAATGAGGGTTGGACTTGGTGGCGTTAATAATAAAATGCCACATCAGCTCTCAGGTGGGGAACAGCAAAGAGTTGTTATTGCAAGAGCCTTAATCAACGAACCTAAAATATTGATTGCTGATGAGCCTACAGGGAATTTAGACCCTTCTGTAAGCGAAGATATTTTTAAATTATTTCTTGAAATCAACAAATACGGTACCGCTGTTTTAATGGCTACCCACAATCATTTTTTCATCCAAAAATATCCAGCAAGGATTCTTAAATGTATAGATAGAAAAGTACTTGATTCCAATAAATTAAGTTTCAACCTTGCATAAATCTATCGATAAGAAAGAAGTAGATATTTTTTTCAATCAATACTTATTTATTTTCATTCAATTTTTAATTAAAAGCGGGAAGATATTTAAAATAATTAATAAATACCCTTTTTATTCCCTATCAAATTTTCGATATTGGCCATACCAAAATTTCACTTTTTTTTAAAATAAATGTATAAATGCTATTTCGGCATCATAATTTGTTTTTTTCAACATCTGATCATTGCTCAACAATCAGATAGTTTAGCAAAAAGTAAAGCCCAAAATATTATTCGTTTTTTAGAAAATAAATATTTTGGTTGGACCGCGTTTACTGGTTTTGATGGGGCTCCGGCAATGGGTAATCTTAAAAAGCAAATGCGCCTTGATGTAGCCTTGACTCATCAGAGAGTATCTCTTGGAATGACTTATACTTTTCTAATGGATGAACTTAAACAGTATGTCATATTCCCAAAAATGTATCGATTACGTGCACAACAGGGAGGTATTATTATGGGGATTCGCGCCTTCCATTCCAAATGGATCAACGGCTATTTCAAAACAGCTTTCCTTTGGGGTCAAATGATTTGGGAGGATCCTCCGACCAAAGAACATGCTTTCTCAAGTAAATCTGAATGTTTTAAACCGGAATTTGAGATTACAATTGCTCCCAAATTCTGGCTTCAATTATCCGCGAAATTAGGTTACCAAAAAATTCTAAACGTAAATTTACCTTCATTAAATTCTAATGATTTTTCAGGTATTTTTTATAGTTTGGGCTTAAAAATTAACTTAAGGAATGAAAAATATTAGGCCCTTTTTTCTCTCAATTGTAATGAGCGCATGCATATTTTCAAATGAAAATTTAGCGCCCCATCAACAGACCTGGAATTATGGATTACCAAATCAATTTGATCTTATCGATGAGGATCTTATAGAACTTGATGAAGCTATTCGTAAAGATGAATTTGGAAACATAAATGCATTGATAATTATAAAAAATGATCAGCTCATTTTTGAAAATTACTATTTAGATCAACAAAGAGAGGATCTCAACAACATCGATAATGCAACCAATATCTTAGCATCGATCGCTATTGGAATGATGATCGATGATGGTTACTTAATTTCGATCAAAACTCCCATAGCCGATTTCCTACCGGAATATGAAGATGAACTATCTACAGATTCACTTAAAAAAAACATTACCATCGAACAGCTTCTTACTCATCGCAGTGGTTTATCTTGGGATGAAATTGTTTCAGAAAATGATTTAAAGGGGATGATGGAAACCTATGATTGGGTTAAATATATTCTTGAAAAACCTTTAGACGCGGTTCCAGGTACGCGATATAATTTCAATTCAGGAGTTGGCATGATCCTGTCAAAAATCATTCAAAACCTGACTAATGAAAGTCTTTCGTCATATTTGAACCGAAGACTCTTCAAAACCCTCGAAATAAATAACTGGATTTGGACTACTGATCCATCAGGCACCACAAATGCAACCAACGGTCTACACCTCACGCAGCTTGATTTCACAAAAATTGGATATCTTATGATCAAAAACGGACTTTGGAAAGATCAAGTAATTCTATCTAACGATTGGATTTATGAATCTACTAATCCCCAACATCAACCGAGTTATTCTTTCAGTTTAGGATATCTCTGGTTTCAGTTTACCGAAGACCAAGATAACCGGCCATACAACAGTGAACGTGCTTTTTATATCCCTGGAACTACAGGTGATCACCTTTACATCAACCCTGAGGAAAACCTTATAGTAAGCATAAGTGCTAAAAATTATTTTTACGGGATTTTTGGACCCTCATATTATCTGTATCTAAGTATTATGGATCTACACCGAAATATTTCATAAAAATTAAATACAACTAAATTGAGTCCATATTGGTGCAATGACTTGCTATCGTGACAACTAATCAATAATTCCAACTGTTTAAAGCTATTGTGTGTTTTTAGAATAGAAACGTAAATAATTAAAAAGAATTACGTGCAAAAGATCGTCTAAATTAATACTCTCAAAATTCAATCTTATGGTTCGAAATAAGGTATCTAAGGGACTCAAAAAGTTATTATCAAAAAACGAGTCTGACCACTTCTCTATCCACCCCGAACCCTTTGTTAATGACCCAAGTGAGAGGCTACAGTACATGGAATTATTTAATAGGGCTTTAGAAATTGACTCGCTCCGGGAGATACATCCAATAAAATAGAAATATATGAATTGGCGAGACCAACCATCCTACTTTTTTTGATATTTTGTAATTTTTCACTTCTTTATCAGCCAATTTGCCTCTAGAAAAAAACATTTAGAATTTCAAATAAACTATTTCTACCAAAAACCAGGCGTCCAGATAAGAACTAATTCCAAAAGATTAAATTTCAAGCCCTGCTCAAAGAATTTTAAGCAAACTAATCAGGCAGTGGACAAAACGAGTTTCCAATATAAAACGATTAAATATTTGTTATTGTGCTAGATTTTGATTGAGAAGTTCATAATTTTCAATAAAATCAAGGACCTGCTCTACATCTATCTTTTTAGCTATTATTTTCCTCTCCTGATTTAATACGTAGAGCTGAGGGGTTGTTCTTACATTGTATTCCATCCTAAAATTATTTTGATAAGATGGATCCCCGAGATTCAGCCAATCTAGCTTTTGCTCAATTATAAACTTTTTCCATTTATCTGTATCTGTTATAGTACAAATAGCAATAACCTCTGCGCCTGCCTTCTTCAAATCAGGGTAGACTTGCTTTAATATTGGAGTTTTCTTTTTACAATGACCGCACTCTGGATCATAAAAAAAGTAAACTAAATACTTATTATTCAGTTGATCTAAGGAAAATGGCTGCATTGCTGTATCTAACAAATTCATTCTTGGTGCCATTTTGCCAATCAAATTAGGTCTAATAAACTTTAACTCTTCTGCTATTTCAGTCTTCTGATCTTCATCCATAAAGTCAACCTTATCTGTCAAAAAATATTCATCTGATAAAAACACAGTGACTCCATCCATTCCCATTATTTTAGACTCTTGATATTTATTGTACAAGGTCATCAACCAATACCTAAACCCTTGAGGATGACCTTCAAATTTATCTAACCAATTTTTAATCTGAATATTAACAGAATCTGCCTGACGAATAACCAAATCATCAAAATATTTCATAACATACCCATGGAATACGGGAGTCCTCATCATACTGGGAGCATCGTCTAACACATCAAAGTAATGATTTTTATAATATCTAAAAGATGCTGTTTTACGAGCTTGCGGATCTTCAATATCCTCGAAGTCAGGAATAGTTACCCCCTCAACAATTTTTAAAAAAGAAATAAAAAATAAATCGGGATAGTCTGAAATTAATGATTCCCTAAATTCTTTCGCGTTAAGTCCTATTTTCTCGAGATCTTTAATAACTGAAAGCGAATCGGCACCGGTTAAAGTAGTTAAGCGTTGTGATAATTCAGACTGTCGTTTTTGAACCTCTGCCATTTTATTTTGAAATTTTGCAAACAATTCATTGTCCTCTGATCCTGAAATTTCTATATCCTTGTATCCAAGTTCTGAGTTAATCTTCATTTCAAAAAATTGATCACTAATAATAAATTCAAAATAAAAGTTTGGGGAATAAAGAAAATATACTCCTTTCTCTAACGCATAATCCCCTTTTAACTGAACCTTATTATTGACAATTTTAACAGAATCAAGAATTAATCTTTGATTTCCAAAATGATATCCCACAATAGTCGAAGAGTCTTTAATCCCTACTACTTCAATACTAATTTCATGTCCAATACGCTGTTCTTTTTTTTGAGCACAACTATAAATTGCCCAAGAAATTAGCAACATAAACCCATAAGATTTAAAAAAAATTCTTAACATTTTGATACTTATATATTTTGATACTTCAAAACTAAATCGTTTATTGTTTTAAACCTATTACACATATTTAAGTTTTGAATAATTTCAAGAAAAATTCCCTCACTTAATCATCAAACATAAACCTATTAGAAATATTCTCAACCTTATTATTCTAAACATTAATCAGATAATAATGTTTACATAATATTTCAAATGAAAGTTAAATAAGTAGTTTTAAAAAGCTAGTTATCTGAAAGAAAAGATTAGTACTAAAAGGCATAAACAGACTCACTATTATTTTATCATTACAATCAAATCGGTATCAATATCACCAGGAATTTAATCAATAAATAATTTTAACTATCACTATAAATATTATGAGGAAAGTAAATTAATTTATAAAATAAATATACCTTTTTAAAAAAAATTATTAATACGTTCATTATTCAAAACGAGTAAAGGTTCTTAAATTCATCTTCCCCCAATTTAATTGACGATATAGATTTTACCTGGACCGACTTATTGTTTTAAAAAACTTCGCGAGAAAAAAGCATTAGTATTGAAATCAAAAACTAATCCATTTTTTATTAGCGATATTTTAGGTGTTAATAATTCATTAGGGATTAGAAACTTAAAGTATAATCCCCGTCAGATAAAGTCAATGGACCCTTTAATCCCCCATTAAAAATCTTACCATTTAATAAAATAGGTTGATTTAAGTTAGAATTCAGTTTCTGCAAATCAATCCTGATATCCATTTCTTTTGGAATACTTAAGCTTAGAATATTTTTTTTAGCAAGATTCCATTCAATTATTAAATCTCCTTGGGGAGTAGGTACGCTAGCATGTATATGTTTAATCGTCGTTTCTGGCTTGGATATTTGAACTAAAGACATCCCAGGTTTGATTACTTTAAGACCTAGTAAAAATTCGGCGAATAGCGCTGGAGCAAATGCGCTCTCTGTTTGCGCATCGCTTCGCGTTTTGATCTTGCTTAGTTGACCACTTCTGCCTGTGGCGTCAAGCCACCACTCCTCCCATAATGTACCATTATTATTATTTTGTAACATTTTATCAAATCTTGATTTAAATAGATCAAATGACTCATTAACATATCCAAAATCACAAAGACCCTTATGCAAAAAATAAGATAGGGCTGGAGTAACCATTGTCATACCTGATTCCCTCTTAATATAGTTATGTTTATCTTTCACTAATAGCTTTGAAGCGATCAAAGATGCCTGATTTTTAGATGCAATTTTCATAGCAAGAGCCATTCCATTAGCATGCTCGCTAAACTTATCGGAGAGTTCACCGTTAATGTATGCATCTGCGAATAATTTATAATCATCATCCCAGAAATAGGTTTGAAGAGATTTTCGAATTTTTTTTGCCCTTTTCATGTATTTCTGATTCAAAGGATCATTTAGCCAAATAAGAATTTGGGAAAAATCCTCGAGAGCACCTAAATAATGGGCATTGAGAGTAAAATTGGACCCTCGTCGATCATTCACAGCATGATCTAACCAATAGGGATAAGGAGGATTATTTATCAGGCCTATCTCATTTGTATAATTATGTAGTAAACTCATCAGCTTGTAAGCATTTGGAATAAGTGCCTTTACAGTTGATGAATCACCCGAATATAAAAAATAATTTTTTAGACTCCTTATCCATAAACAATTGGAGTCTAAAATAATCATATAGTCATCGAAATTAAGTGGAGCGTAAGCTGGCATTATACCATTTGCGAGTTGCTCTTCAGCAACTTGTATAAGGTATCTTCTCTGAAGAGAATAATCACCAAAAATCCAATAATTGCCTAAAGCAGCATAAAAACCTGTTTGTGAGTATTGACGACGCTCACGATAATTATCAGTATAACCATCTGTAGTACACACATCAATGGTTTTGGCCGACGCTTTCATATATTTTTCAATCCAAGGGTTATCAATTGATTTTATGTGGCCTTTAGTTTTAAACGGATATGATATCTGACGTATTCCGACGCCAAATATTTTAATTGGCTCCGATATGTTTTCTAATACTATTCCCAAATATCTTGTGGGTTTCCAATAGGTCGCCTCCCAAAAATCACGTTCTCCAGATAAAATAATTTCATCCTTAAAATCAGAATCAACTATATGATATTTAAACTCATTATTTAAAATGTACGGCGCACTCCAAATTTCGACTTTCAATCCAGCAGGTCCGATGATATCTAGTTGCGCCGATCCATTTAATACTTCACAATAATCAAACAATAATATCCTTTTCCCAGGTCTATCAGTAGGAGAAATTACTAATGGCCCTTTTTCTAATCTATAGTCAGAAATTGTTTTTGAGATATCTCTAGATATCTTCTCTGTGATCTTTATATGTTCAGATGAGTTTCCCTCACTAAGGAAATCAGACATAATTAAATTTGACGCACGTTTTTCATTCTCAATTAAATACGGTAAATCTCGAGTAATTAGTGATGTCCATGGTGGAATTAAAGCATATTTCAAATCATTATTTTGAGGTAAAGGCCATCCCACATTCCTCATTAATTCCTCAGCATCGGACCACTCACTATCATCAAAATCTCGTGAAATCCAGTTTCTCTGACTTTTTCTGAAATCAACAATATCATTAACTGCCGGTTGAAATCGATTAATCAGTGGAGCATTATTACTCCAACTAAGATCAGAGGATACTTTCCATTTATAATTTGTCGAAATCGATACTTTCTCATCACCAGTACAATCTAGCTGTGCTAAAAGACCACCTCTCATGTGATGATGATATGACTTCATGTTAGCTTGCCTGTGAACCTTAATAGCTAATATATTTTCTCCTACTTGAAGCAAATTATTTATATTGAGTATATCAAATGATTGATGGTGCGCTGCACTTCTCGCCGGACCTCTACCTACATATATCCCATTTATAAATAGTTGATATTGCGATGATGCAGTAACTTTCAAATTTGCCTTTTCAGGCATTTTATTAATAACAAAAGATCTTCTTGCGAGCATCATATCTGATTTTACAGAATCTGATAACCATATCCATTTTGCTTCCCAATTAACCTTAAAACGATTTTCTATTGACCCGTCTATCCATATTTTATCAACTTCCCCGATAAAAGATTGAATTTGAGAAAATACTGATTTTGGAAAAATCAAAAATATTATAATACAAAAGATATGACTTTTATATCTTTCTTTAATCATTTTTATTCTTGGATTGATTCTAAAATTTAATTCATAAATGACATAATTCGTATTTTTAATCACTAATTCGATGAATTCGGTGACATTATCAGATTATAGAAAATAATTGCTGATAATGGATCGCTCATATTTTCCGAAATACGAAATTGAGAAAATATTATTCTACCTTGACCTAGTTTAACAATTGCCATGTCTGATCCCCACCAGGAATCACCAGGTCCCGAATAGTGCATTTTATGCGAAGGAGAAAACCAGTCAAAGCCTATTGAAGCAACTATAGGATTTATAGAAGTAACTCCATTGATTTCAAGGTTGCGTAAAGTACTAGTAGGCCAAATGTTTTCGTATGTATCATTCATCATAATACCTGATGGTGCTCCCTTGAAAAATGGATGTTCTTTGATGAGATGAGGTATGCATGTCCATAGTCCTTTGGCAGGATGTACATCGGCATTTATACCGAATTTATTCCCTTCTTTAATATCTTCCTTTGAAATAGGTTCTAATAAAATAATTCTTCCACCCCCTTTTACAAATTGGAGTAACTCTTCATTATCAAATGCAGCTAAATAATTCTCATCAGTCTTTAAAATGACAACGGGAGTCTCTTTAGAGGTTTTCATACTAAATTTTGAGCAACTAATTTCATTCTTTAAAAGAAAGGAATTTAATTTTCCCGGAGATCCAAACATTGCAAATTTCATTTCATCATAATTTTTAGCTTTAAAAACATTAAAAAAATGAGTATTATGTGCTAAAATCATGTCATCACCATTTTTTATAAAAGCATTGACTTGATATTTACCCTCTAGATTATCAGTAGATATTTTTTTATTAAAGAGTTCATGTATACCGCTCTTAAAATCCTTAGATTCAGTTTTAGAAAAAACCATAATACCATTTTCATCTAATACTTGTATTGTTAACTGACCGCGAATAGTATTGAGATCGTTAATTCCAACAAGTTGAATATTCGTCATTTCATCGCTGAATACATTTCTTGGGAATGTTCTAATTGACAGAAGACGTGGTTCATTACCTTCCTTTGTTCTTTGGTAAACATCATTTTTGGGATTGCGCCATAGATCAATCAAACCTGCACCTAATATCCAATCACCAGCTATTAATGCATGAATACAATATCCTTTTATATTTGGATTTGATCTCACGGCTTCAATCATTCGTTTATTAGAATTACCGTGTATTTCCTGTTGATCTAGATAAAATTTTTGCATATTCGGATACATTTCATTGAAACCACTTTCAAAGATTACTTGTTTTTGTTGCCTATGAATACGTTTGTGATACCTGTAGGCAGGGGTCAACGAATTACCATTCATTTTAAAAAGTTTATTATTAAGCGTCAAATCAGGGAGACACCCATAGCCAAGCTCTGAAACAAAAGACATAAGACCAGGTAAAACATTTTTT
>MDTA01060447.1_pt1 | contig 10723 bp, 9 predicted proteins | sample 811151 | NCBI WGS metagenome assembly MDTA01 (sample SAMN05326648, study PRJNA326480) | marine metagenome | isolation source: seawater | place: Indian Ocean: South | collected 2010 | reverse complement strand
TTCAGCAATTATAACCCAAAACTAAAAGAAGAATGTGGCGTTTTTGGAATAGCTAATTCACAAGAAGCCTCTACATTAACTGCCTTAGGTTTGCATGCTTTACAACACCGTGGGCAGGAAGGCTGTGGGATAGTGTCTTTTGATGGAAAAAAATATCATTCAGAAAAAAGGTTCGGTCTTGTTGGAGACAATTTTAATAAGGAAAAAGTTTTAAATAAACTTCCTGGTAAATTTGCCATAGGTCATAATAGATATTCCACAACAGGTGGAGCAGCATTAAGGAATGTACAACCATTTTTTGCAGATACTAACGCAGGAGGAATCGGAGTGTCTCATAATGGAAATTTAACAAATGCTATTACCTTGAGAAATAAATTAGTTCAGGATGGGGCAATATTTTATACAACTTCAGATACTGAAACTATAGTTCAGCTTATTGCAAAATCAAAAAGAATCAAAACCATTGATAAAATTGTAGAAGCAATATTTCAAATACAAGGTGGATATGCACTAGTTATGATGACCCAAAATACTCTAATCGGTGTAAGAGATCCATATGGAATTAGACCATTGGTAATTGGAAAATTAAAAAACTCATATGTTCTTGCATCTGAAACATGCGCCTTTGACATTATTGGTGCAAAATTTGTCCGAGAAGTTGAAAATGGCGAAATTGTTTATATCGAAAATGATGAATTAAAAAGTCTAAAGCCATTTCCTCCAAAAAAAATAAGACCCTGTATTTTTGAATATATATATTTTTCAAGGCCAGACAGTATACTTAATGGAAAAACTGCTTATGAATACAGAAAGAAATTTGGATCTCAACTCGCTGAGGAAGATGAGATAAATAATGTAGACTTAGTGGTTCCAGTACCAGACTCGGGAAATGCTGCTGCTCTTGGATATGCTCAAAAAAAGAATTTACCTTTTGACTTAGGTTTAATTAGAAATCATTATGTAGGTAGGACATTTATTGAACCTTCTCAAAAAATAAGAAGTTTGGGAGTAAAGCTTAAATTAAATTCTAATTTATCTGTTATAAAAAATAAAAAAATTATTCTCATAGATGACTCTTTAGTGAGAGGTACAACCTCACATAAAATAGTAAAAATGCTTTACGACTCAGGTGCAAAAGAAGTTCATGTTAGAATTGCCAGCCCAGAAATTAAATTTCCTGATTTTTACGGAGTTGATACACCTACAAAAAAAGAATTATTAGCAGCTAACAAAAATTTAAAAGAAATTTGTGAATTTATTAGTGCAGAATCATTAAAATTTTTGTCATTAAATGGCTTGTATAAAGCAATGGGTTTTGAAAAAAGAAATAGTTCGTACCCTCAATTAACTGACCATTACTTTACTGGAGATTATCCAGTTAAAATAATTGATGAATTAGGCGATGATAAAGTTACTCAATTATCATTATTAAGTACTGGTTCTAATAATTAATTATGAAAAAAGTTAGCTTCACAGAAATGAAATATGGCACTAAAGAGGATTACGAGCTATTAGAAAAACATGAAAAAGAATTTGAAAGAAAAACAGCTGACAGAATATTAAATTATCTTTCAAGTTTAAATACAACATTAGAGGGATATAAAATTTCTAGATTAGAACATTCTTTACAGACTGCGACTAGAGCATATAAAAATGGAGAAGATGAAGAAATGATTGTTGCTGCGTTGTTACATGATATTGGAGATGAATTGGCTCCAATGAATCATTCTCAATATGCTGCTTCTGTTTTAAGACCTTATGTTTCAGAAAAAACTCATTGGATTATTGAACACCACGGTCTTTTTCAAACCTATTACTCTGCGGAGCACTTAGGAGGTGATAAAAACGCTAGAGAAAAATTTAAAGATCACGAATATTATCAAGCAACAATTGATTTTTGTGAAAAATACGACCAATCATCTTTCGATCCAAACTATAAATCTATGACTTTAAAAGAATTTGAACCAATGGTAAGAAATATATTTTCAAGAAAGCCTTTCTACCATCATTAGACAAAAAATTAAGTTTTATGACTAACAATCTACAGAATGAAAAAAGTCCATATCTAAAACAACATAAAAATAATCCTGTTGATTGGTTTGCATGGAACAAGAAGACTTTAGATATAGCCAAAGATAAAAAAAGACCTATCTTTTTAAGTGTTGGATATGCAAGTTGTAATTGGTGTCATGTTATGGCACACGAAAGTTTTGAAGACGACCAAACTGCAAAAATAATGAATGAAAATTTTATTAATATAAAAGTGGATCGAGAGGAAAGACCTGATTTAGATTATGTGTTTCAAAGAAGTTTATCCATATTAACCGGTACGCAAGGAGGATGGCCACTTTCCATGTTTTTGGATGAAAATGCGGTGCCATTTACTGGAGGTACTTATTTCCCACCTAAAGAAATGCATGGACGGCCAGATTTCAGAAAAGTTCTTTTGAATGTTTCGGAAGTTTACAAAAAAAACAGAGAAAAAATAATATCTCAAGCTCCACAAATGATGGATATATTTTCTAAAATAAATCAAAGATCAGCTGTTCTAGATCAATCTTTAGAGCCATTTGTAGATAAAATTATTTACCATTTAGATGAAATAAATGGAAGCTTTAAAGGTGCTCCAAAATTTCCACAATTCTATTTGTTTGATGCAATGTTTTATTTCTATTTAAAAACTAAAAATGAAAAATATTTCAAACCAGTGGAAGTTTTATTGTCTAATCTTTGTTCAAAAGGTATCTATGATCAATTAGGCGGGGGTATATCAAGATATGCTGTTGATCAAGAGTGGATAATTCCACATTTTGAAAAAATGCTTTATGATAATATTCAATTTATAGGTTTGCTAGCTAAGTTCTATATAGTGACTAAAAATAATTATTTTAAAGAAAAGCTATACAAAACAATTAATTTTATAAATAAAGAATTTATAAATGATTCAATGCTTTATGGTTCAGCTTATGATGCTGATAGTGAAGGTGTAGAAGGTAAATTTTACGTTTGGTCGCTAAATGAATTAAAAGAAATATTAAAAGAAAATATAAATTTATTTTCAAAAAAATATCTAGTATCTGAAAAAGGAAATTTTGAAGGTAAAAATATCCTTGTTGAGATAGATAGTAGTTTAAGTGATGATAAGAAATTAAAAATTAGAGAGTTAGAAAATAAACTTTTAAAAGAGAGAGGTAAAAGAAAAAAACCATTATTTGACGATAAATCACAAACTGATCAAAACGCTTTCTTAATTGATACATTGTTAAATATCTCAACAGTTCTTGAAGATGAAGAGCTCAAAAATCAAACATTAAATAAATTTAAAATATTCGAGAGCAAAATATCTAATAAAATAATTCATTGTTATGAAAACTCTGAAATAGACGTTTTTTTAGAAGACTATGTGTATTGTGCAAAATTGATGTTAACGCTATATGAAATTGAGTCTGATGAGAGTTACTTAGCTAAAAGTAGCAAAATATTAGATGAAACATGGCTAAAATTCTATGAAAACAAATCAAAGCTACTTCAAAAAAATATTGTGAATGAAAATGATTTATTTGTTAATCCTATAGATTTAAATGATAACAACATCCCAAATGGCAATAGTACTTTCTTAGAAGTATGCAATAAACTATATTTAATAACAAATGATAAGAAATGGTATGAAAAATCTGAAATTTTAAAAAAATCTTTTCATCAAGTATTAAACTCAAACTTTGCTCAAATGTTTAGCTTTATTAAAACCTTAGATGCAATAAATGATTGTATAACTTTTACATTTTTTGGAAAATTAAAATTAATAAGTAATTTAAAGGACTTTGTTCATAAAGAATATTTGGGAAGAGCAACATTCATATATAAAAAATATGAAGAAACTGACGCAGGTGTTGTAATTTGTAAAAATCAAACTTGCTCAAATAAATTAACTACTGTAAATGAAATTCAAAATTATCTTAAAGAAAATAGAATTAATTAATGATTAATAAAAAAGAACAAATTATTGAATATTTTAAATCTGGTATAAAAAGCAAAGATAATTTGAAACTTGGAGTTGAACACGAAAAATTTGTTTTTGATTTAAGTACAAAAAAAAGAGCTGATTATAATAAAATTGTTAAAATGTTTGAGTGTTTATTTGAATTTGGCTGGAAACCAATCTTTGAAGGAAAAAATATAATTGGATTAAATAAGAATGATAAAAATATTACCTTAGAACCTGGCAATCAAATAGAATTATCTGGGGCAAAATTAGATAATATTCATCAAGCATGTTCAGAATCACAAAATTACCTGTTTGAACTCAATCAGGTATTAAAAAAAAATAACCTTAAAATAATTAGCGCAGGTTTTGATCCAATTTCAAAACTTTCTGATGTACCTAATAACCCAAAAAAAAGATATACTATAATGACCAGTGATATGCCTGATGGTGGAAGTTTAAGCTTAGATATGATGTATAGAACTGCAGGCACTCAACTAAATATCGATTATTCTTCTGAAGAAGACTTTGTTAAAAAATTTAAATTATTAAACTCTTTAGTTCCAATTTCAATTGCACTATTTGCTAATTCTTCTGTGCTGGAAAAAAAAAATAGTAATTATTTATCATATAGATCAAAAGTTTGGCAGGAAACGTCAAGAGGAGGTCTTCCAGAAATTTTTTTTGATAATATGAATTTTGAAAAATATTCTGACTTTATAATGAACAGTCAGATGTTATTTGTTCAAAATGGTGATGAATATTTATCAGCAAAAAATTATAAATTTTTAGATTTTATGAACGGTAAAATAAATGAAATAAATAATCGTATTCCAACAGAGTATGACTTAACCACTCATCTTGGAACTATATTTACAGAAAATAGATTAAAGAAATATATAGAACTAAGATCAATGGATGCCTGTGGATGGGACTGCCTATGTGCCGGTCCAGCTTATAATGCTGGATTAGTTTATGGAAATTTGAATGAAGCTTATGAGGTTGTATCGAAATGGGATAAAAATAAAGTTATTAATGCATATTTTGATGCTCCAAAAAAAGGATTTAATACAATTTTAATGGGTAAAGACTTATATCATTGGTCCAAAGTATTTCTAAGTCTATCTAAAAAAGGCATGAAAAAAAGAGATATTGTTGGCAAAGGCGGTTATAATGAAGTTAGGTATTTAAATCATTTAGAAAGAATTATTGAACACAAGGTTACTGGAGCAGATCTTATGATTGATAAATTTTCAAACAATGAAAATTTAGATACTTTGTATGATTAAAAAAATTGTTGCTGTCCAAGGTGACGACCTTTCAAAAATTAAGATTAGTACTGATACAACTGTATTTCTTGCATATTATGCGCAGTTAAAAAAATATAATATATTTTATTATAGCCCTGATAAGCTGTCAGTAATAAACAACAAAGTTATTGCCTCAGGTTATTTTGTAAAGTTTAGCTATTCTAATAAAAAATTTTATAAAATACTAAAAAAACAGAAACTAGAGCTTGATAAATGTAACTTTCTTTTAATCAGGCAAGACCCACCGTTTAATCTTGAATATATAGCCACAACTTATATTTTGGATAACTTAGAAAAAAAAGTAAAAGTTATTAACAATCCTAACTCCATAAGAAATATTTCAGAAAAATTATACTCAAAAAAATTCATAAAATTCATGCCAGATACAATTTTTTCGCAAAATATTTTAGAAATAAAAAAATTTTTTAAAAGAAATAAAAAAGTAATCATAAAGCCTATACATGGGCATGGTGGAAATAATATTAATTTATTTAATAAATTTAATAAAAGTTTAGTTCAAAAATTAATTAAAAAACATGGATATATTATGTGCCAAAAATATTTAAAAAATATAAAAAATGGAGATAAAAGAGTTTTTATTATTAATGGAAAGATCGAAGGTGCAATTTCAAGAGTACCAAAGAAAGGTTCCTTTTTAAGTAATATGAGCAAAGGAGCAAAATCTAAGTTAATAAATCTAACAAATAATGAAATTAAAATTTCAAAAATTATATCTAAAGACTTGAAAACAGAAAATATTTATTTTGCTGGAATCGATTTTATAGATGGAAAGCTTAATGGAGATATAAATGTAACTTCGCCTACAGGACTAAAAACATTTTTTGATCTCTCAAATAAAAATCTTGCTAAAGTTTTTTGGAAAGGTCTTAAAGTTTGAACAGTTTATCAGAACAACAAAAAGGTTCATTATTAGCTTTTATAGCTGTAGTACTTATTACGCCTGACTCTCTTTTAATTAGACTATCAAATATTGACACTTGGGGAATGTTGTTTTATAGAGGTACTATACCTTTTTTTGTAGTTTTAATTGGGTTATTAATTTTTTATAATAAAAACTTTCTAAAAGCTTTTTTCAAAGTTGGTTATACTGGTTTATTTTATACGTTTAGTTTTGCTATTTGTAATATTACCTTTATTATCTCAATTCAAAATACTAATGTAGCAAATACATTAGTTATGATTGCTTTAGCGCCTATGCTTTCAGCTATTTTAGGAGGTATATTTTTAAAAGAGCTACCAGATAAAAAAACATGGGCGGCAATAGTGGTCACTTTTATTTCAGCTCTTTATATATTTTATGACTCAATACAAATTGGTAATTTTTTTGGAGATTTAATGGGGCTTATTACAGCAACAGGCCTAGCAATTAATGCTGTTCTAGTTAGATCGGCAAAAGATAGAGATCTATTACCCTCAGCTATTATGGGAAAATTATGTGTAGCTATATTTGCTATCTTTTTTGTAGATAGTCTTGATTTAATAGAAAAAGATATGATTTATGTACCCCTGATGTGTATTCTTTGTGTTGCTATTCCTTTCGTTTTAGTAACTATTGCACCAAGGTTTATACCTGCAGAGGAGGTAAATTTATTCTTTTTACTAGAAACTATACTTGGGCCTATATGGGTCTGGATAATTATTAAAGAACAGCCTTCAAATGAAACTATTGTTGGAGGCTTAATTATTATCCTAACCTTAGGCATACATTCCTATTTGAAGTTAAAAAAAGCCTAATAAATATTTATATTTGACACAATTAAGTCTTGATTCAAGACTAGATGGCGAATAAATACCGCTAATTTTATGAATAAAATTTTAAAGAACTCTTGGGCACTTTTTATCGGCATGGGCCTAATCATGCTTGCTCATGGATACCAAGGATCATTACTTGGTATTAGAGCAGTTAAAGAAGAATTTAGTCTGTCATCTACAGGATTTATGCTATCTGGATATTTTATTGGATACTTTATTGGTGCAAAAACAGTCCCAAATTTTGTCTCAAGAGTTGGTCATATAAGAGTTTTTGCAGCTTTTGCATCTATAGCTTCAATAGTTATTCTTCTTCATTCAATTATTATTAGTCCGTTTTATTGGTTTATATTAAGAATCTTTACAGGATTTAGCATGGTATGTTTGTATACAATTGCTGAAAGTTGGTTGAACGACCGATCTACTAACAAAAATAGAGGAAGTGTTCTTTCAATATACATGATTATTTTATTCGGAGCTATGGCTTTAGGTATGTTTTTTATAAATTTTAGTAAACCAGAAAATTTTCAACCATTTATATTGGTATCTTTAATTATGTCTGCATCTCTTATTCCAATTCTATTAACAAAAAGAAAACCTCCAAAATTTAAAAAAATCTTAGGTATGTCTATGAATGAGCTTTACAAAACTTCTCCATTTGGAATGGTAAGTTCTTTGTTGTGTGGATCAACCCATTCAGCATTATTTTCTTTAATAGCAGTCTATGCTGCATCTATGAACTTTAGTATATTTGAAATTTCTATTGTAACATTTTTAGTTGCAATTTCAGGAGCTATATCTCAATGGCCTATAGGCAAACTTTCAGATACATTTGATAGAAGGTTGGTGATTGTATATTGTACCTTTGGCTCTGCCTTTTTTGGATTTTGTGCTATTTTATCGTCAAGTCAAATGTATCTTCCTGAACAATTGGCAACTTCTAAATTTTGGTTTTATTTTTTTGTCATGTTTTTTTCTTTTTGTAGCCTACCCTTGTTTGCATTAATTTTTGCTCATACAAATGATTTTATACCTAAAGAAAAATTCGTAGCTGCCGGTGCTGGACTTCAGTTTGCCTTTGGTTTGGGGGCAATAAGTGGTCCTTTTTTATGCTCATTATTTATGGATTTTGCTGGTGAAAATGGTTTTTTTGTATATTTAATAATTTTTCATTCATTAATTGGCTTTTTTGGAATTTATAGAATGAGAATTAGAGAAGCTGTTGATAATCCAGACTCACAATTTACACCTATGCCTCAAACAATTACCCCTATTGGTATGGAATTAAATCCAGTTACAGAGCCAATTGAAGAGCCAAAAAAAGAGGAAGTCTAAAATACTAATAAAATTTAATTTGCATCGAGAACAGCATGTAAAAATTGTTTTGTTCTTTCATTTTGTGGATCTTCAAAAATTTCATCAGGTGGGCCTTGTTCAAAAATTTTTCCTTCATTAAAAAAGCAAACTCTATCGGATATTTCTCTGGCAAAACCCATTTGATGTGTAACCATTATCATTGTCAAATTATGCTCTTTATTTAAGGATCTAATAACATTCAAAACCTCTCCAACTACCTCGGGATCTAAAGCAGAGGTTATTTCATCCAATAACATAACCTTAGGTCTCATTGCTAAAGCTCTAGCTATAGCAACTCTTTGTTGTTGGCCACCTGAAAGTCTACTTGGATGTTGATCCTTTTTGTCTGTTAAACCTACAAGTTCTAAAAGCTCTAGCGCTCTTTCTTCAGCCTCTTCTCTTTTCAATCCCAATACCTCTACTGGCGCCTCTATACAATTTTGTAACGCAGTCATATGAGGAAATAAATTAAATTGTTGAAAAACCATTCCTATTTTTGAACGTCTTTCTCTAAGATATTTTTCATTAGCTTCTATTAACTTCCCATTATCATCCATATGGGTTAATGTTTCTCCATCCAAATGAATTACACCCCCATTAATTTTTTCTAAAGTCATTAAAACTCTTAAAACAGTAGTTTTTCCTGAGCCAGAGGGTCCAATAATAGAGACCATTTCATTTTTTTTTATATCTAGATTGAGTTTATCCAAAACAACTAGATCACCATATTGTTTAGTTACTTGATCAAATTTTACAATAATTTCATCTGAAATATTTTTATTCATAATTTATTTTTTAATTTTTCCCTGAGCTATATTAACATCTCTTTCTAATTTTCTAACCCACATTGCAGCAGGAACAGATAAAATTAAAAATATTAAACCAACCAATGTATAAGGTTCTAAATACCTATAATTATAACCACCTACAGCAGTAGCAGCATGAAATAATTCTGCAACCCCAATAGTTGATAATAGGGGTGTGTCTTTAAATATTCCTACTAAATAATTTCCCATTCCAGGTATAGCTATTGGAAATGCTTGAGGCAGAACAATTTTTCTATAAGTATAAGCTGTTGAAAAATTTAATGCTTTACATGCTTCCCATTGGGTTTTTGAAACACCTTCAAGAGCACCTCTATAAACTTCTGATAAATAAGTTCCAAAGTGAAGGCCAATTGTAATCATTCCACAAACCCAAGCTGATAAAGTAATTCCAAATTGAGGCAATACAAAATAAACAAAAAATAATTGAATTAGTAGTGGTGTTGATCTAATAAATTCTACGATTTCTCTATTAAAAATATTAACTATTTTAGATGGTGTTCTTTGTGCTAATAAAAAAAACAGTCCCACAACTAAAGCAATAGCGTATCCTACACCTGCTGCAATAATAGTATTAAATGTTGCTATCGCCATTTGAGGTAATATTTCAATTGCAAAATCCCATCTCCATCCCATTTCCATAATTTATATTTTCTCCTTTCCGACTTTTCTTGCTGCTAGTACTTCTAACCATCTAAGAAAAGGGACTAATGCAAATCTTGCCATAAAATAGTAAATTAATAATGCTGTACCAAAACATTGTGCTGATAACCAAGTAATTGAATTTATTTGCTTTGCCTCAAAAGTAAGATCTACAACTGTAACTAAAGCTACTAACGCTGTTGCTTTTAATAATTCTACTGTTAAATTTGCTGCTGGTGGAAGAATTATTGGGAATATTTGTGGAATTATAATTCTTTTAATTCTTTTTGATGGACTGAAATTTAAAGCGTGAGCTGCTTCCCATTGCCCTTTTGGCACTGCTAGTATACCTGCCCTAACTATTTCAGCTCCATATGCTCCAAAATTTAAACCTAAAGCTACTACACCTGCAGTAAAAGCCTCTAAAGATATTCCAAAAAAAGGTAATACGTAATACGCCCAAAATAATTGAACTAAAAGAGATGTTCCTCTAAAAAATTCTATATATACTGTTGCTACTCCTTGTATAAATGGGTTTTTAGAAAGTCTCAGTAGACCAAATATCATTGAAATAATTACATATAGAATCATTGAACAAATAAGAACTTTAATAGTTGTTACTGTCCCAAGTAAAAGAGTAACACCATGTTCATTTAAAAATTCAAAATATGTCAAAGTAATTTCCTTTAGACTTTAAAAAACCAGGCAACATTACAGTTGCCTGGTTTAATTTTTTTCAGTTTTTTTATTTAGTTGAACAAGCCCACTCAGTAGTCATGTCAGGTGGAGGAAGTTGAGCTTTATCATAACCATACTTTCCAGCCCTCTCTAACATTTTA
>MDTA01032739.1_pt1 | contig 10723 bp, 10 predicted proteins | sample 811151 | NCBI WGS metagenome assembly MDTA01 (sample SAMN05326648, study PRJNA326480) | marine metagenome | isolation source: seawater | place: Indian Ocean: South | collected 2010 | reverse complement strand
TGTCTTTTATAAATGACCAGATAATTCGGGTCATTTCATCGCCATCTAGCTCAACAACTGGATTTTTTACTTTAATTTTAGTCATAATATAAATTTAATTTGATAATTTAAGATTTTTATACATATTACCCTGATATTATCAAATTATTATTATGTTTGAAAAAATATTTCCAAAGATACACCCAGAGGGATATAAGTTTTTAGCCATATCTATACTTGTTACTATAATTTTATGGTTAATTTCTGACTTTCTTGGATTTATTTTTACATTAATAAGTATATGGGTTTATTACTTTTTTAGAGACCCTGAGAGAGTAATAATTGATAATGAAAATTACCTTGTTAGTCCAGCAGACGGATTGATATCCAACATAAAAGAGGTTAAGGGTCCAATCGAATTAGGTTTGCAAGAAAATACTTATACTAGGGTAAGTATATTCATGAATGTTTTTAATTGCCATGTTAACAGATCGCCCTTAAGCGGAAGAATAGAAGAAATTTTTTATAAACCTGGAAAATTCTTAAATGCCTCTTTTGACAAAGCTAGTGAGGAAAATGAGAGAAATTATTTTAAAATAAAAAATAAGATAACAAACGAAGAAATAGTACTTGTTCAAATCGCTGGATTGATTGCTAGAAGAATTGTTATCCAAACACAAAAAAATCAGGAAGTAAATCAAGGTGAAAGAATTGGAATGATCAGATTTGGTAGTAGAGTAGATTTATACTTTAATACAAGAAAAATTATGGTAAAGATTGGTCAAAATGTAATAGCAGGAGAAAGCCTAATAGCGAGCAAGTGAATGGAAAAAAAAGATAAATTTAAAGTAATTTCAGTGAACAAGACCAGGTATATTTTACCAAGTGTGCTAACACTAATTGGTGTTTGTTTAGGAATAAGTTCAATTAAATTTGCTTTAGACGGAAATTATGGGTTTGCAGTTTTATTTATAATTGTTGCTGCAATTCTTGATGGTTTAGATGGAAGGGTAGCCAGAATGATAAAAGGTACATCTGAATTTGGAAAAGAATTAGACTCTTTAACTGACTTTGTAAGTTTTGGCGTTGCTCCAGTTTTCGTTATTTATTTTTGGGAACTAAATGAGTTTGGAAGAATTGGATGGTTAATTGTATTATTATTTTCTGTTTGTTGTGTTTTAAGGCTTGCTAGATTTAATCTAACTAAATTTGATTATAACGAGGAATGGAAAATGAATTTTTTTCAAGGTATTCCATCACCTGCAGGTGGATGCTTAATATTATTTCCAATAATGTATGATTTATCTAGTTTTACAAATTTTGTTGAAATTAAAAATATTAGTCCCTTTTTGGTTGTGCTATCTTCTTTGCTTTTAATAAGCAAAATACCAACTTTTTCGTTTAAAAAAATTGTTGTGCAGAGAAAAACAACCTTATTTCTTCTGTTAGGTGTAGGATTATTTTTCGTTTCAATTATACAGTTCACTTATGAAACTTTAGCGATTTGTTGTATAATTTATTTAACTCTAATTCCGCTAAGTGTTTATAATTATAATAAAAAACTCAAAAGTACAAAAAAAGATTTTGTAGAAGAAGATCAAAGAGACATTCTTTAATTTAAAATAAATGGATAACAAAAGTTATCAGGATTTCTTTTTTAAAAAAGCAAAAAGCGAAGGTTACAGATCAAGATCAGCCTTTAAATTAATTGAAATTGATAAAAAATTTAAAATATTAAAAAATGGAATTAAATTACTTGATTTAGGTTCATCCCCAGGTGGATGGTGCCAAGTAGCGGCTAAAAAAAATAAAAACGGCAAAATTCTAGGTATCGATATAAAAAAAGTTGAGAAAATAAGCGGAGTTAAATTTTTAAATGGAGATTTTTTGGATGATAAATCAAAAAATGCTATAAAAGAGTATTTCCATACAAAAATTGATGTAATAATTTCAGATATGGCACCGAATACAACAGGAAATAAAAGTTTAGACTCAATTAGGACCAATGAATTGTGTCTAGAGATACTAAATTTTTCAAAAGAAATTTTAAACAAAAATGGTATCTTGGTAGCAAAACTTTTCATGGGAGAAGATTTCGATGAAATTAAGAAAACAGCTAAAAATAACTTTAAAAAGATTAATTTTTTTAAGCCGGATTCAAGTAGAAATGAGTCTAGAGAAACATATATACATTGTAAGGGATTAAGTACATAATAGAGATTACCTATGCATAAAATTAAAATATATTTTTTTACTTTAATAGTCGTTTTTTTTTATGAACAAAACGTATTTTCTAAAAATAATTATTTTGAGGAGGCTGAAAAACTTTTTTCAGAAAAAAAATATATTAAATCTAAGTTCAAATTTGAAAAAGATATAGTTTTTAACCCTAAGAATGAAAAATCATACTTATACTTAGCAAAAATTTTTAATCAACAGCAGAACGACACAATGGAAGAACAAAATTTAAATACAGTTATACTTTTAAATCCAAAAAATGAGGAAGCTTTATATTTGCTAGCTCTACTTATGATAAAAAAATCTGATTATTCAGAAACTCAAAAATTAATAGAAACTCTTAAAAAGGTATGTAAAACCTATTGTTCAAAAGAAGAAGAACTTATTAAAAAACTTGGAAATTTACAGCCCAAATAGAGAGCTCAATAATGAGAAAAAAAATCAATAGGATAAAAAACCTTAAATCAAAGAGAAAATTAGTTTGTCTGACATCATATTCAAAACCTTTTTCAAAAATACTCGATAAATATTGTGACTTAGTCTTAGTTGGAGATTCTGTCGCGACAGCATTCTATGGAATGAAAAGTACAAAAAATTTATCTTTAAATACGATAATTAATCATTCTTCAGCAGTTGCAAAAGGTATAAACAAAAGTACTTTAGTAGTAGATATGCCATTTAATACTTACAAGAATTTAAAATTAGCTAAATTAAATGCTAAAAAGGTTTTTAAAAAAACTCAATGTGATGCTATTAAATTGGAAAGTAATGGTAAAAATTTTAACATAATTAAAAATTTGGTAAAATTAGGTTACCCAATCATGGGACATATTGGTTTTACTCCACAATACAAAGGTAATTTTAAACCTCAAGGCACAACCAGGAGTGAAGAAAAAAAATTGATTCAAGAGTCAAAAGAAATAGAAAAAGCAGGAGCTTTTTCTATTGTCCTGGAATGTATCTCAGCAAAAGTTGCTAAAAAAATTACAAGCTCAATAAAAATTCCAACTATTGGTATTGGATCATCAAAGTTTTGTGATGGACAAATTTTGGTAACAGATGATTTGATTGGGTTGAGTGGTTTTTATCCCAGATTTGTTAAAAAATATATTAATATGGAAAAAATTCTTAATAAGGCATTTGCCAATTATAAAAAAGATGTTCTTAGCCAAAAATTTCCTGATAAAAAACATACTTATTAAAATGGATCAAAACTTTGAAAAAAAATCTTTGCTAGAATATTTGAAGTCAAATTTGAAAATCATTATATCTATAATTTTCTTAATTTTATTAATTGGAATTTCAATTTTATGGTTAGATTATAATAAAAAAAATCAGAGAGTAAAAAATTCAGAAAATTATATTAATGCCAAGGTACTAATTAAAAATAAAGAATATGAGTCATCTTTAAAAATATTAGAAGAAATTATATTTAAAAACGACAAAATATATTCGCCCTTATCTTTATTTTTAATTATTGATCAAGAATTGGTAAAAGATGAAAAAATAGTAATAAAATACTTTGATGAAATTTTGTCTATAAATGATTTGGAAAAAGAAGATTTAAACTTGCTAAAGTTAAAAAAAGCTATTTTTATATCTGAAAATGCTGGAGAAAAGGATTTGTTAGACCTTTTAAATCCTATAATTAATTCAGGGTCAGTATGGAAGACACAGTCTATTTATTTTCTTGGAGACTATTTCTTTCAGAAGAAATCATTCATTAAATCAAGACAATATTATTCAGACCTTTTAAATATAGATAATTTAAGTGTTGATACAAATGAAATAAAAAGGCGAATTAAATTAATAGATGATAAATAATATTTTTAGATATCTATTTATAATATTTATTTTAATTATTTTTAATAGCTGTTCTTTTAAAAATACAGGAGGTTTTTTTAAGGACGGTTTAAAAGAACTAGAATTAGAAAATTATAAAAAAAATTCAAAGTTAGTTTTTTCTGTACAAAATCAATTCAGTAAAGAAATATCAGGCAATATTATTAAAAAAATCGATAAACCAATATTAATTAAAGACTGGAAACAAGTAAATTTTAGTTCATCAAATACAATCCCCCATTTTATTTATGAAAAACAAAATGAATTAATTTACAAAAGTAAAAAAATTGGAAAGAATAAATTTGGACTATCAACATTTATATTCGAACCATTATTTCTTAATAATCAGATATTTTTCTTTGATTTTTCTGGAAATATTTACAATTTCTCAATAAATCGAAAAAATCTAAATTGGAAATTTAATTTTTACAAAAAGAGGTACAAAAATCTTCCTATTGCAAAAAAACTAATAATATCAGGTAATAATTTGATAGTTGCTGATAATATTGGATACATATATTCAATTAATATTGAAACAGGAAAACTAAACTGGGCTAAAAATTATGGTATACCATTCAAATCTAACATTAAAATTGACAATCAAAATATAATTATTCTAAATCAGGATAATAAATATTATTCAATAAAAACATCAGACGGTGTTCAAAATTTAAGTTTGGAAACTTTTCCATCCTTTTTAAAGACAAAACACGGCTCTAATATTAGTTTAGATACAAATAAAAAAAATGTTTATTTTATAACTTCAAATGGGGAGCTTTACTCATTGAATTATAAACAAAATATTATTAACTGGATCAGTACCATAGCTCAGGGATCAACGTCACAAAAGTCAGATTTATTTTATTCGTCCCCTATAATTTTTGCTAATAATAAAATAATTTTTAGTACTTCAAGTTCTTCATACTTAATTGATAGTTCAACTGGTATAAAAAATTGGGAAATCCCATTCGCAAGTTACTTAAGACCAGTCTATACAAAAAATAATATTCTTTTTGCTTCAAAAGACGGTTTTTTAATTAATGCAGATATTAAAACTGGAAAGATTATATGGTCCAAAGATTTATTTAAAAATAATAAAAAATTGAAACAAAAAAAAATCGGAGAAATCAGATCTTTGTTGCTTTTATCGGATCGAATTTTAGCAACAACTTCAAAAGGTTACTTTTTATTTATGAACTACAAAAATGGTCAAATTACAGATTATACTAAGGCTTCTAGAGTTGGATTTTTTTCTGACCCTATTATAGTTGATAAAAAAATTTATATAATTGACAATAAAATGAGAGTATTAATTTTTAATTAATTGTTTGATTTACCACTTAAAAATGAAAGTTGCATTACTTTATCATCATTCATATGATCTACTAGTTTAATTGGGTACTCCCCAGTAAAATAATGATCAGTAAACTGAGGATATAATTTGTTTCTTTTTTCATTACATAACGCTTCATATAAACCATCAATACTTAAAAATTTAAGAGAGTCAGCCTTAATATATTCACGCATTTCCTCTAGACTTTTATTAGCTGCTAACAACTCTTTCTTAGTTGGCATATCAATACCATAGAAATCAGGATGCTTGATTTCTGGACATGCAATTCTTACATGAACTTCTTTTGCACCAGATTCATAAAGCATATTTACTATTTTATAACAAGTTGTACCTCTCACAAGTGAGTCATCTATTAAAATAATGGACTTATTTTTTATAGAGGACATATTTGAACTTAATTTCAGTTTAACCCCTAAACTCCGTATATTTTGAGTAGGTTCAATAAAAGTCCTTCCAACGTAATGATTTCTTATAAGACCAAGTTCAAAATTCATTTTTTTATATTGCGCAAAACCTATAGCTGAAGGGACACCAGAATCTGGCACCGGCACAACTATATCACCAATATTTTCTGACTCTTTTGCTAACTGAAATCCTAAATTTTTTCTATATTCATATGCACTTTTTCCTTCGAGCAAACTGTCAGGTCTAGCAAAATATATAAACTCAAAGACACATGGTCTCTTTTTTTTTCTTGGAAAGGGCTTAATACTTTTTACGTTATTTTTTTCAATAATTACTATCTCACCATTTTCAACTTCTCTTATAAATTTTGCACCAATTATATCTAATGCACATGTTTCTGAAGCGAGGACATAAGAGTTTTTTATTTTTCCCAAAACTAAGGGTCTTATACCCAATGGATCTCTTATCCCAATTAGTTTTTTATTTGTTATAATTGTAAGAGCATATCCACCTTGTATTTGAAAAAGTGCATCTATTATTTTATCTACAATTTTATTTCTTTTTGATTTGGCGATTAATTGAACTATCGTTTCTGTATCACTAGTTGTTCTAAAAATTGCACCATCTTTTACTAAATTCTCTCTCAAATGAATTGCATTTGTGAGATTTCCGTTGTGAGCAATAGCAATTCCACCTCCATGAAGATCTGCAAAAAATGGCTGAATATTTCTTAATGAAGTTTCGCCTGTTGTTGAATAGCGATTATGACCTATTGAGAATTTTCCAGGTAATTTTTTCAAAACATCTTTATTCGTAAAGTTATCACCGACAAGACCTTGTCTTTTTTCAGAGTGAAAATTTTTGCCATCATAAGAAACTATTCCGCAACCTTCTTGACCCCTATGCTGTAAAGCGTGAAGACCAAGCGCTGTAAGTGCAGAAGCATCCTCAATATCATAAACCCCAAATACTCCACACTTCTCTTTAATTTCTGTCATATTAAATTTTTTCGATTTCTTTCTTTGTATCGTCCAAGTCCTCACTACTTGGAAACTCATCTATTAACACTCTACTTCCTTTTTCAATTATTGAAAAAAAATATGATTTTTTTAAATTCATATCCCATTTTTCATATGAATGAAACCAATTAACGATTGTGAATAAACATACAAAAAAAATGTATCCTTTAAAAATTCCAAAGAAAAAACCAAAAACCTTATCTACAGAGCCCATGCCTGTATAAGAAAATAATCTCCCTATAGATTTACCCAATAAAATTAAAGCAAATAATGTCAAAATATAAATAACAATCCCTAGCCCAATCCCGGAGATATATTCATTATCTACATGATTAGATACATAAGGCTCTATCCTTGGTACAAGAATAATTGTAATAATTAATGCAAGAACCCATTTCAAAAAAGAAACGAAACTTATAAAAAAACCTTTAGCAAAACATTGAAAAGAAAAATAAATTACAAATACCAAAAAAATTACATCAAATAATATAATATTTTCTCCTACAAAAGAGGTAAAATCATTCCACATTTTTAAATGGTTTAAAAGTAATTATTAGTTTTGGCAATAATGTTAAAACAGAAACCATTGCTAAAAGCATTGCAATTCCAGTAAAAATACCAAAATAAATTGTTGGTATAAAATTAGACAACACAAGAATTGAAAAACCAAAAACTATTGTTATAGATGTATTTAAAATTGCCACACCAACTGTATCATGACATTTTTCTAAAGTTTTATTGTAATCTTTAATTTTTTTAAATTCTTCTTTAAATCGATAAATATAGTGTATGCTATTATCAACTGCTATCCCAATAGTAATTGCAGCAATAGTTATTGTCATCATGTCTAGAGGTATTCCAAGCAATCCGATAATACCAAGTATCAAAAAAGCAGCCATAAAGTTAGGTACTACACCAATAAATGAAAGCGTTAAATTTCTAAAAAGAATTAGAAACATAAGGGTAATACCGGCCATAACTACACCTAAAGTTAGTATTTGTGATTTAAATAGACTTTGTAAAAGATTATTAAATAGTATTAGAACACCAGCTAACTTGAACTCATTTTTTTTTAGACCTATTTCATTTTCTAAATCATAATTTATTTTTTTTATTAGCTCGTTTCTTCTCAAATCTTTTTTAGAATCTAAAATTCTTAAGCCAATCCTTGCTTCATTATCTTTAATTGAAATATAAGGGTCAATAATCTCCCTTTTAATTGAGTCTGGTATTTTGGTATATAAAACTCCCATCTCAAGGCCTTGTAATTTTTTACCACCAGTTAAATCTTCAGCTACTTTTACAATTGATGCAAAAGATATTACTTTTCCTACAGAATCTAATCCATTTAGATAATCATGCACCTCTGTTATTTTATCTATTTTGTCTCTTGTAAACCAATATTTAGAATTGTCTTCTTCATCTTCACCCCAATCATCATCAGCATCATCTTGATCATTTTTATTTGGGAATTTTAAAATCACATTAAGAGGGGTTGTTCCCCCTAGCTCTTCATCAATTAATTTCATTCCTTTGTAAATCTCTGTTTCTTTGTCAAAATAGTTAATAAAACTATTTTCAACTTGAAGCTTTGTAATTCCAACTATACTTACTATTACAACCAAAAATGTCACTGAAAAAATTGTTTTAGTATTTTTAATTGAAATTTTAGCAAGCAAAGAAGTTACTTTTGATTTTTTTTGTTCTCTATAACTAGAAGTTTTTTCACTCAATATATTTAATATTGAAGGTAGCAAGGTGAAGGTTACAGACATAGAAACTATTAGTCCAACAGTCATCATCCATCCAAAATCTATGATTGGTTTAATCCCACTAAATATTAAGGATAAAAATGCGCAGATTGTCGTTAGAACTGTATAAAGTATTGGCCAAAACATTTTATTAGAAGTCCAAAGTAACGCTTCACTATTCGAGGTGTTTGGATTTTCTTTTTTGAATTGCAAATATCTAACACTCATATGGATATTCATAGCCATTGTTAAAATTAACATTAAAGCAATAAAATTTGACGAGATGACAGTAACTTTCCAACCAACTAAACCTAAAAAACCAACCATAATTAGAACAGAAAAAAAACAGCTTAAAAGTGGAACAAATACCCAAACCAAACTTCTGAAGACGAGCCAAAGAGTAAAAACTATGAACAAAAATACTCCAGCTCCAAAAACTATTATATCGTTTTTTATAAAAGTCATCATGTCGTCAGCAATCATCGGAATACCACCTAGATGAATTATTGGATAAATATCAGATAAACTTTTCTCAATCTTTCCTGGGGCAGGGTGATCTTTAATAATCTTTCTTATTTCATTTATATTTTGGTGATTTTTTTTATTATATGATTTTTTGTATGAGTCATAATTTTTTAAAAAAACTTTGTAAGCCTTTTTTTCTTCAGGATTAAGTTGGTCCTTATTTTTTCTTTCAAGGTAATCATTTTTTGTTTCTATTAGTTCAATTAATTTTTTATCTGGCTTAATGTATGCTAAGATACCACTTGTTTTTCCATCCTCACTAATTACAAAATTTTTATAAATTGGGCTATTTATAATTTCATTAAAACCTCTATTTAAGTTTACATCTTCACTCGATAAAGTCTTAAAATTTTTTATTCTCTCAGCTAATGGATCATCATTATTTTGTAAGAGAGGAACGTCTAAAACTGTAATAACGTTATCTATCCAATCTAGGTTTTCTAGTGACGTTTTTAATAATTTGAGATTTTTTATAGTATTTTCAGATTTGAAATTATATTCTTCATTTGGAGCATGAGTGTATGTTAAAACCAAGAAATCCTTCGATCCGTATTTTTTATTAACTTCTCTTAAATACCTTAAATCTGGATCATTTTCTAAAAGAAGAGTGTCAGAGGACGCATCTAGTTGAAAATTTTTAGAGTAATAACCAAAAGTCAGTAACAAAATTACCAAAATTGATACAGTAAATTTAGGTTTTCCTATTACTATATCTTTGTACAATTTATTAAAGAAAGTCACTGATATGAGATATAGCTTAAAAGAGACTAATTTAAAATTATTTATTTTTACCCTGTTTTTGTGGCGTTTTTAAACTTAGTATAAATACCTTCAAATTCTACTTTTACCAATCCAGTAGGGCCGTGTCTTTGTTTGCCAATAATAATATCTGCTGAACCTAGAATTTGATTCATTTTTGACTGCCATTCGCTATGTTCAATAGTACCTAATTTTGGTTCTTTTCTTTCTAAGTAGTACTCTTCTCTAAATACAAACATTACCACATCTGCATCTTGCTCTATAGAACCAGATTCTCTTAAATCAGCTAATTGCGGTTTCTTATCGTCCCTTTGTTCTACTGCTCTTGATAATTGTGATAAAGCTAAAACAGGGACACCTAGTTCTTTTGCTAATGCTTTTAAGCCTTGGGTAATTTCTGATATTTCTTGAACTCTTCCTTCAAATCTTTTACTTCCAGTTGTCATTAATTGAATATAGTCGACAACTATTAAATCTAAACCAAAAAGCCTTTTTATTCTTCTAGCCCTATTGGATAAAGCAGCTATAGTGATAGCTGGTGTTTCATCAATAAACAGAGGAAGTTCATGAATATTTCTTGATGTTTCTATAAGTCTATTAAATTCCTCCTCAGATACTTTGCCTCTTCTGATATCATTTGATTTTATTCTGGATTGTTCTGACAAAATTCTAGTTGATAATTGTTCAGAGGACATTTCTAATGAGAAAAAAGCAATTGATGATTTTTTGCCATTATCCATAATTTTTTTTGCAGCATAGTACGCTATATTTGTTGCTAGAGCTGTTTTACCCATTGAAGGTCTACCAGCTATTATAACTAAATCGGATTTATGTAGACCACCCAGTCTTTC
>MDTA01038337.1_pt1 | contig 10724 bp, 12 predicted proteins | sample 811151 | NCBI WGS metagenome assembly MDTA01 (sample SAMN05326648, study PRJNA326480) | marine metagenome | isolation source: seawater | place: Indian Ocean: South | collected 2010 | reverse complement strand
AGTTATAAAAGATTAATCCCAGGATTTGAAGCTCCCGTGCTTTTAGCTTACTCTGCTAGAAACAGATCGGCTTCTTGTAGGATTCCAATAACATTAAGTAAAAAAGGTGCAAGATGCGAAATTAGATTCCCTGATGCTGCTGGAAATCCATATTTAACTTTTTCCGCAATGTTAATGGCTGGTTTGGATGGAATTCATAATAAAATACATCCAGGAGAGTCTTTTGATAAAGACCTGTATACATTACCTGAAGAAGAAATTAAAAATATTCCAACTGTATGTGGATCACTAAGAGAAGCAATGGAAAGTTTGGATACTGATAGAGAGTTTTTGAAACAAGGAAATGTATTCACCGATGATCAAATAGATGCATATATTGCATTAAAGTTTGAGGAAATATATAATTTAGAACATACTCCACATCCTATTGAGTTTCAGATGTATTACAGCAGCTAATAAATCAAAAAATAATAAATTTATTTTTTATTTTTTATAAGTTGTGCATCAGCAATTTTAGATTTGTTCACACCTTCTTTAATTGTGTATTCTAAAGTTCCATTAGCACCTGCATTGACTGCTTTTCTCTGAGATCTAAATAATGCTTTTTCTTTTAAATCTTGAGCAAGCTTAGCTGAGTTTGATTGTAAATGTTTTAAATCTCTCATGATTCAAAAGAATTATCACAGATATGCATATAGTGCAATGCAGATATGCACTAAACTAATACTAGATTTTAAAGGACTCCCCGCATCCACATCTCTCAGTTTCATTAGGGTTTTTGAAGACAAATGAAGAGGAAAACTCCTCAGTCTTATAATCCATTTCTGTTCCTAATAAATACATTATTGCACCAGCATCTATAAAAACCTTAACCCCTTTATCTTCAATAACTTCATCGTTAGGATTAGATGACTTTGCATATTCCATAATATAAGACATCCCTGCGCAACCGCCAGCTTTAACACCTATTCTTACTCCAATTGAATCTTTTTGAGCACTAGACATTATTTCTTTAATTCTATTTGCTGCATTATCACTAAGTTTTATTATTGGGTCGTTCATAAATTTAATTCAAGCTTTGCCGCCTCTGACATCATCGATTTATCCCATGGTGGATCCCATACTAAATCAAGACTAACATCTTTGACTTCTTTAATTTCTTTAATACTATTTTTAACCTCATTAGGCAAACTTTCAGCAACAGGACAATTGGGTGTTGTTAATGTCATTTTTACATAAACTTTATTATCATTATCTATAGTAACATCATATATAAGTCCTAATTCATAAATATTAACTGGAATTTCAGGATCATAAATTTTTTTAATTTCAGCTATTACTTTCTCTTTTAAATCCATTAGTCTATTTTCTCACTATTAATTTCTTCTTGGGTATTATCAATTGCTGAAGTCAATGTATGCCAAGATAAAGTTGCACACTTTACACGCATAGGATATTTTTTAACACCTGATAAACACATAAGCTTAGTTTTTTCATTTTCCTCTAAAATTTTGTTATTCAGTTGATCTTTTTCTTTAATCATTTCTAGAAAATCTTTAACAATTTCCTTTACCTCTTGCTCTTCTTTTCCTTTAACTAAATCGGTCATAATAGATGCTGAAGCCATAGAAATTGCACATCCTTGTCCCTCAAATGAAATGTCTTGTACTTTTTTATCTTCATCTAATTTGAGGTAAATATGAACTTTATCTCCACATAAAGGATTATGTCCTTTAGCATCTTTATTAAAGTTTTCTGTTTTTCTCAGATTTCTTGGGTTTTTTCCATGATCTAGAATAATTTCTTGATATAATTCTTTTAAATTCATTATTTGTTAAATATTTTTTTACATTTAATTATCGATTCATTTAATTTATCGATATCTTCTTTTGTATTATAAATTCCTAAAGATGCCCTTGCAGTTGCAGATATACCTAATTTATCATGAAGAATTTGACAACAATGGTGACCAGCTCTGATTGCAACTCCATCTTCATCTAAAATTGTTGCAATATCGTGTGCATGAATACCATCTAAAGTAAACGATAAAACAGAACCTTTGTGTTTAGGATTACCTACTAATTGAACAGAATTATTTTTTCTCAAAACTTCTTCTCCATATTTAGTGAGTTCATTTTCGTGTTTTTCAATATTTTTTATACCGATTTGATTTAAAAACTTAATTGACTCAGCAAATGCAATCACTTGAGCAGTTGCCATAGTTCCTGCCTCATATTTATTAGGTAAATCACCATACGTAATTCCATCTTTTTTTACTTCTCCTATCATTCCTCCTCCTCCTTGATATGGTGGAAGGGTTTCAAGCCATTTTTTTTTCGCATAAAGAATTCCTAAGCCAGTTGGTCCATACATTTTATGGCATGAGATTGCATAAAAATCACATCCTATATCTTGCATATCAAGTTTTAGATGAGGGGCGCCCTGACAACCATCTACGAGAACAGGAATATTTTTTGAATGAGCTAACTGTGTAATTTCTTTAATTGGCAATATTGCTCCTGTCACATTAGATAAATGAGTAAGTGCTATCATTTTTGTTTTAGCTGTAATTAACTTTTCAATACTTTCTAAAGTAATTTCTCCCTCTGCATTTATTTCTGCAAATTTAATTTGAACTCCCTTAGATCTTCGTAAATAATGCCATGGAACATAATTTGAATGGTGCTCAAGCTCAGTTAAAATAATTTCATCACCTCCATTTAAAAACTTTTGTCCAAAAGTATTAGCAACTAAATTAATCGCTTCAGTAGCGCCTTTCGTAAAAACAATTTCGTTAGGATCTTTTGCATTAATGTATTTTTGCATTAAGCTTCTTGTCTCTTCATATAAATTTGTTGCAGCGACTGCTAGATAATGAACGCTTCTACCAACATTTGAAAACTCTTTAGTATAAAAATCATAAATTCTGTCAACAACCACTTGAGGTTTTTGAGATGAATTTGCGCTGTCTAAATATACAAGATCATTGTTTTGAACTTTATTATTAAATATTGGAAATTGTTTTTTTATATTGTCAATATTCATCTCGATAATCCCATTGTAATAGTAATAAATTTTTTAATTTCTTCGTCGGTAATTTTTTCAATCACATCTAATAAAAATCCTTTAATCAATAGATTTTTAGCTTCTTTATAGTTTAATCCTCTTGATCTAAGATAAAATATAGAATTCTCATTTAAGCTACCTGAAGCTGAACCATGAGAACATTTAACGTCATCTGCATAAATTTCCAACTCAGGTTTTGCATTAAATTCGGAATCCTCATTTAATAAAATTGCTTTACTCAATTGATATCCATCAGTTTTTTGAGCATTCTGGTCTACGTATATTTTTCCCTGATAGACAGCTTTGGAAGAATTATCTAGAACACTTTTAATCAATTGATAGCTTTTAGTATTTTCTACCAAGTGATTTATATTAGTTTTAATTTCATTATGTTTTTTTTCATTTAAAGAAAATACCCCATTTACAAAGGCTGAGGAATATTTTCCTTTCAAATTACAATTTATTTCGTTCTTAATAAATTTTGACCCACTTGATAAGATGAATGTTTCAGAAATACTATTTTTATCTTGTTCGATATTATTGAATGAATATTTGATATTATTATTATTTAAATTATCAATTTTAAAATTTTTGAGTACGGAATTTTTTTTTAAATCAAAATTATAATAGATGTTTATAAAGTTATTTTCTGAATTGTCGTTAAATAAATCAATTACTTTTAAGGTACTACTTTCTTCTAATAAAACATTTAATTGAATATTAATATTTGTAGAATTTAATTCATCATTTGTTGTATGGTAAATTATCAAAGGCTTTTTTACATTGTAATTTTTCTCTACATAAATTTTATAATAATTTGAAGCAAAAGCATTATTTAAGCTTATTAATGCATTGTCATGCAAATTTTTATTTTCTATTTTATTTTCTTTAAAAACTTTTAACTTATTTTTATCTTCATATTTTAAGTTTATTTCCTCTAATTTACCGTTAACAAAAACAATTCTATTATGTTCTAAATTTTCTATGTAAATTGACTCATTAATTTTATTTTGTTTTTTTGTGTCGTTATAAAAATTAAGTGTCCCAATGTTATTATTAATTATTTGATTTAAATCTGAAAATTTCCAACTCTCTAACTTTTTTGATGGAAATCCTTTTTCAATAAACTGATTTAAAAAAAATTTTCTAAATTCAGTCTCATCATTTAATGATGAATTTTTTAATGTATTTTCAAAATCTGTTATAATTCTTTTTTCCATCTAATTAAAATTTTCATATCCTTTTTTCTCTAATTCTAAAGCTAGTTCTGGTCCGCCTGACTTAATTATTTTTCCATTCATTAAAACGTGAACAAAATCTGGCTTGATATAATCTAATAATCTTTGATAATGAGTAATAATTAAAAAAGAATTACTATTTTTTCGTAAAGAGTTAACTCCATCAGCGACTATTTTAAGAGCATCTATATCTAATCCAGAATCCGTCTCATCTAAAATTGAAAGTTTTGGATTTAGAATTGACATTTGTAATATTTCGTTTTTCTTTTTTTCACCACCCGAAAATCCAACATTAAGTTGTCTACCTAATTTTTCTTCATCAAACTTTAACTCTTTTGATTTTGTTTTAACTAGATTTAAAAATTCTAAAGCATCGAGTTCTTTTTCTCCTCTAGCCTTTCTAATAGAATTCAATGATGTTTTAAGAAAAGTGTTTGTATTAACACCTGGAATTTCCAATGGGTACTGAAATGCTAAAAAGATACCTTTATGAGCCCTTTCTTCAATTTCTAACTCAAACAGATTTTGGTTTTCATATAAAATTTCTCCACTAACCTCGTATCCTTTCTTTCCTGAAAGAATATTAGATAAAGTGCTTTTTCCTGATCCGTTAGGCCCCATAATTGCATGCACTTCACCCTCTTTAATTTCGAGGTTAAAACCGTTCAAGATAGATTTTTTTTCAATATTAGCTTTCAAATTATTAATTTTAAGCATCTAACCCACACTTCCTTCCAGGCTAATACCAACTAATTTTTGAGCTTCTACGGCAAACTCCATAGGTAGTTGTTGTAAGACTTCTTTGCAAAAGCCATTAACAATTAAACCTACAGCTTCTTCAGAGTTTAATCCTCTTTGCTGACAATAATATAGTTGCTCTTCACTAATCTTTGAAGTTGTAGCTTCATGAGCTATTTCGGAGTCATAATTTTTATTTTTGATATATGGTATAGTGTGTGCACCACATTGATTCCCCATTAATAAAGAGTCACATTGAGTATAATTACTTGAATTCTTTGCTTTTTGAAAAATATCAACAAGTCCTCTATATGTCATATCTGACTGTCCCGCACTAATTCCTTTTGATATAATTTTACTTTTTGTATTTTTACCAATATGGATCATTTTAGTACCTGTGTCAGCCTTTTGATGATTGTTAGTTATTGCTATAGAGTAAAATTCACCTACGGAGTTGTCACCTTGAAGTATACAGCTTGGATATTTCCATGTTATTGCAGATCCAGTTTCAACTTGCGTCCATGAAATTTTAGAATTTACTCCCTTGCATAATCCTCTTTTTGTTACAAAATTATATATTCCTCCTTTTCCATCTTTATCTCCTGGATACCAATTTTGTACAGTCGAATATTTTATTTCAGCGTTGTCTAGTGCTATAAGCTCAACATTTGCAGCATGTAATTGATTTTCATCTCTCATAGGAGCTGTGCATCCTTCCAAATAACTTACATAACTACCCTTGTCAGCAATAATTAAAGTTCGTTCAAATTGTCCTGTGTCTGAGGCGTTGATTCTAAAGTAAGTAGAAAGCTCCATTGGACATTTAGTATTTGGTGGTATGTAAACAAATGATCCATCAGTAAATACTGCCGAATTTAAAGTTGCAAAGAAATGATCAGTCAAAGGTATAACCGTACCAAGATATTTTTTTACTAATTCCGGATGTTTTTGTACTGCTTCGGATATAGAACAAAAAATAATACCCTTTTCAGTTAGTTTGTCTTTAAAAGTTGTTGCTACAGAAACTGAGTCAAAAACTGCATCAACTGCAATGCCGTTTAATCTTTTTTGTTCTTGTAACGGAATTCCAAGTTTTTTATAGGTTTCTAAAAGTTTTGGATCAAGCTCATCGAGACTCTTGGGTTTTTCTTTGAAACTTTTAGGTGCTGAGTAATAGTATAAATCTTGATAATTAATTTTAGGATATTTTGGTTTTTGCCAATCTGGTTCTTTAAGTACTTTCAATCTATTAAATGCTTTAAGCCTCCAATCTAGTAACCATTTAGGCTCTTTTTTTATTTTTGAAATAAATTTTATGACTTCTTCGTTTAAGCCTTTTGGTGCTTTAAAATTTTCTATGTCGGTAGAAAACCCATATTTATAATCTTTTAATTTTTCTAACTCTTTTTCTCTCATAACTAATTCCTAACTAAGTCCTCTAACTTCTTATTTTCAAAAAATGCATTTATATGAATATCTAATTCATCCCACAAATTATGAGTAATGCATTTAGTTGATCGACCGTTACAACCTTTTTTTGAGTGTTTTTCACATCCAATAGTTTTAATATTTTCATCTAGTGCTAAAAAAACTTCAGATAGTTTTATATTATTTGGGTTTTTTGCTAAAATATATCCACCATTTATACCTCTTATACTTTTAACAATTTGGTTTTTTTTTAATCTTTGAAAAATTTGTTCTAAAAATTGTAACGATATACCTTGTCTTAACGAAATATCTCTAAGGCTAATAGGCTTATTTTCTTTAAACCTTGCCATATCAGCAAGAGCCATTACTGCATATCTAGATTTAGTGTTTAACCGCATATTCTCTTATTTAATCAGGCTTATATATATACCCGACTAAATTAGTCAAGTATTAGATAAATTTTAGTTCTTGCAATTTGTCGCTTGATTTTGATAGAAAATTGTAATTTTTTTTTGAGAGTAGTTATCAATAACAATGGAAAATAAAGTAATTGAAATTTTTATACCTGGTCCAGCTGGAAGATTAGAGGCTAAATACTATAAAAGTAAAAAAAAAACATCACCTATTGCACTAATTTTACATCCACATCCCCAATACGGCGGTACTATGAATAACAAAATTGTTGTTGAAACTTTTAATACTTTTATGGATAACGACTTTTCTGTTTGTAGAGTAAATTTTAGAGGTGTAGGAAAAAGTGATGGAGAGTTTGATAATGGACAAGGAGAATTGGCAGATGCAGCCGCGGCACTTGATTGGATAGAAAGAGAAAATTTTGATAACTCACAATGCTGGATTTCTGGATTTTCTTTTGGATCTTTAATTGCAATGCAATTGCTAATGAGAAGACCAGAAATTAATAGATTTGTAATAGTTTCACCTCAACCGAACGTATACGATTTCAGTTTTTTAAGTCCTTGTCCAACTTCTGGTATAGTAGTACATGGAAAAAAAGATGAGCTTGTTTCATCACAATCAATTAATGACCTAAAAAATAGATTATTAAGTCAAAAAGGAATAAATGTTCTTTTTGAACAAATTTCTGACGCTAATCATTTTTTTTCAAAATCTGAGGAAAGCTTAAAAAAATCTTTAAATAAATATATTTCTAAAGAGTCTGCTCTATTTTAGCTAAAGGTAATTAATTCACCACCAGATAAAGATTTACTTACATTTGTAGTTGATGGAAATGAAATATTTTTTCCATATAATGATCTTATACTTAAATATCCAAATGCTTGGGACTCAACAAAATTACCATCAATATTAAAGTCATCTATAATACAAATTTCTTTATCAATTAGCTTTTTCAGATTTGAAATTAATACTTTATTTTTTCTTCCTCCCCCACATAAAATTATTATAAATGAACCATTTATTTGCTCTTTAATTTTTTGAGAAATTATTTTTGCAGTAAAAAAATTTAAATTTGCTAGCGCATCTTCAGTTGAAAGTCCTTTAACAAAGTTAACATCAAAATCTTTTACGTCCAAAGAATTTTTTTTTTTTGTATTATAATATTCATGATCTAAAATATTATTTATTAACGAATTATCAATTTTCCCAATTGAAGCTAATTCACCATCTTTATCATAATCTAAATTTTTACTTTTTTTTATATACATATCCATCAAGCAGTTTCCTGGTCCAATATCTTTTGCTGAAAATGAATTGTCATTAATATATGTATAATTAGCGATTCCGCCTATGTTTAAAAAAACAACAGAATTTTTTAAATTTAATTTTTTTTTTAAAGCGTAATGATATACAGGTGTTAAAGGAGCTCCCTCACCTCCATGATCAATATCATTTTTTCTAAACTGATAAACTACATTTTTTTTTAACAATTGAGACAGAAGTTTTGCATCACCCATTTGTATAGAATATTTCTCTTTTGGCTTATGAACAATTGTTTGTCCATGAAAACCAATAACCTGGGGACTTATATTGAATTTATTTATTATTTCAGATGCAATTTCTGAATGCTTTAACGTAATTACTCTTTCTAAATCTTTATATTCATTAATGTGGTAATTTAAGTCTTTTAAAGAATTAATTTTATTACAAAAACAATGAAGAGAATTTTTCAATTCTGAGTCGTATTTGAGGTATAAATCACCAATTATATCAACATATCCCTCCCCATCTGATCTAATAATTGATGCATCGACTCCATCCATTGATGTGCCGCTCATTAAACCTATTGCAATTAAATTTTTATCCATATTGATTGTTGATAAAATATAAATAAGTATAAACTAGTTTATCTATATGAATAAATTTTTACAAGAATTCCATGACAGAGGTTATTTTTATCAATGTACTGATGAAAATGGTCTCAATAAAGTATTAGATAACAAAAAAATAAGAGCTTATATAGGTTTTGATTGTACAGCCGAAAGTCTTCATGTTGGAAGTCTCCTTCAAATAATGTGTCTACGTTTATTACAGAAACATGGACATCAACCTATAGTATTATTAGGTGGTGGCACTACAAGGATAGGTGACCCTTCAGGAAAAGATAAAACCCGTAAAATCTTAGATGAGAAAACAATTGAAAAAAATATAAAAAATATTGAAAAAATTTTAAAAAATTTCTTACATTCAGAAAACAAAGAAACATCACCAATATTTGTAAATAATTACGTATGGTTAAAAGATTTAAATTATATTTCATTCTTAAGAGATATTGGCAAACATTTTACAATAAATAAGATGCTCAGTTTTGACAGTGTAAAATTAAGATTAGATAGAGAACAATCTCTAAGCTACATGGAATTTAATTATATGATTTTACAGGCATATGATTTTTTAGAATTAAATAAAAAAAATAATTGCTTGCTTCAAATTGGTGGATCAGATCAATGGGGCAATATTGTAAATGGAGTAGACCTTATTAAAAGATACTCCTCTCGAGAAACATTTGGCTTAACTACTCCATTAATTACTCTAGCCTCTGGAGCAAAAATGGGGAAAACTGAAAATGGAGCTATTTGGTTAGATGATAAATTGCTTTCTGCATATGATTATTGGCAATTTTGGAGAAATGTTGATGATAGGGACCTAATTAAATTTTTAAAAATGTTTACAGATATTTCAATAGATGAAATTAAAAAAGTGGAGAAAAATAATGTTAATGATCTTAAAGTTTTATTAGCAAATCATACTACAGAAATGCTTTACGGAGACGAAACATCAAAAAAATGTTTTGAACAAGCAAAAAAAATATTTTCTGATAAATCATCTGATGACGGTCTTCCATTATTTAAAATTAAAAAATCAGAAATTTCAAATAAAAATTTGTCTGATTTAATTATATACGCAAAATTAGAAGGCTCTAAAAGTGAAATAAAAAGATTGATAAAAAATAATGGTATAAAAATAAATAATAAAAAGATAAGTGAAGATTTATCCTTTTCAAAAATTAATTTAGAAAATAAAAATTTTTTTAAATTATCAATAGGGAAGAAAAAGCATTTCAAAATTGAAATTAATTAGATTTTTTAATTTTTTCCAAAGTCCTTGTAATAAATCTGGGAGTTAAAGTTTTGATTGGGTTAACTCTTGTATCTAACTTATCTGGGGGTCCTTTTATTTTAAAACTAACGCCAAAAACGCCCTCTCCTGCTTTTTCTCCAACTAAAATATCGCCTAATAAAGGTATTTTGGCTATTGTTTTATTAATTGTTGTGGCTGGAACTAACGTCCCTCTTAAACTAACTAATTTATTTTTCTCAACATATCCCTCCATTAAAATTGATATTGCAGGTCCAAGAGCATAAATCTCTTTTATTTTAATTAAGTTTTCTGTGTTATCAAAAAACATTTCAAATTCATTAAATCTTATACCTTCGCCTGTAGCCAAATCTGCAATTCCTTGCAAAGAAGCTAAAGATAAAAGCTTGGTTAAAGCAGGCATATCTTGTAATTTAAAATTGTATATTCTTAGTTCTGATTTTGATAATTCATCATAAACTTCGGTTGAGGTAAAATCTAATTTTCCATCTTCAAATCCTTTAATAAAGTCGAATTTTTTGACAAAAGGTTTTGCTATATCAGAAAAAATAGTTGTAACTTTTCTTCCACCAATTTTACCTTTGCTATAGGTAAATATGTCATTTTTATTAAATTTTGCTGATAAATTTATTTTATCAAATTTATTATTTTTAATTATTGCTATTCCAGAAATATTTT
>MDTA01116898.1_pt1 | contig 10725 bp, 4 predicted proteins | sample 811151 | NCBI WGS metagenome assembly MDTA01 (sample SAMN05326648, study PRJNA326480) | marine metagenome | isolation source: seawater | place: Indian Ocean: South | collected 2010 | reverse complement strand
GGAGAGCGGACGGCTTTAAAGAACGCGGACGACGAGACGATTCCTCTCGCAGAAAACAAATAGTATGAGTCGCGCGTATTTTTTGAATCCAATTACCCATACGAACTATAGTTTTCTTCTCTTGGACGTGACGACGTTTAAGGACTCACACCCTTCACTCTTCCGGCTTTCCAATTGAAAATGCCCATTTTTTACCCGCTGCGAGGGATCGAAGAAGAGGAAGAAGAAGAAGAAGAAGAAGAAGGACGACGACGACGACGACGACATCGAAAAAGTAGAGTACTGTATTCGTATCATCGTCATCATGGGCAGCAGCAGGAGACACTCGACGCGGCTTCGCGAAAAAGCGGCGGAAAAAGCGTCGAGCGCATTGCACGAATCGACGCTCGGGACGTTTCATCTCGTCCAAGGATTGAATTACGTTTTGGTGTGTCCTCTGTTGGCGCACCTGGCACTGAGAGGCACGAAGAGCGCGATGGTACCGGCGAAACTCGGGGAATTGTACGAGACGTACGCGACGCCGGGAGACTTTAGCGGAAAACTCGAACGGACGCTTCTGGCAATGTACTGGCTCGCGCCGTTTACCGTAGGGGTCGCATACATCGCTGGGAGAAACGACGTCGCGATGGTATACTCGACGTTTCTGACCATGCTGCTCGCGCTCGTCATGCAATGTCGCATGATGTTGTCCCCAATAGCATTTGTGCTGACAATTGTCGCGCCAGTTGATCTAGGAGGACTCCTGGTGAAATACAAACTGTTGCGAGACGATACCGCGGGAACGGTTATTCCGTTTAAAGAGAGGAGGTTTTTATGGAACGTTCGGTCGCCACCCAAGCGAAGCGCTTTTTATGCGTGGCAGGAAACGCAATGCTACGCGTTTGCGTCGATGTTTATCGCGTCGTCGTTCGCTCGTTTAGAAACAGCGTTTCCGGGATTCGCCCTGACCTCGGGCTACGCGACGTCGCTCTGGAAGATGTGGCTTTTTCTCCAAGGCGTGACCTGGATAGGTGCGGTCGCTGGCTTTCGTCGAGAGAGGAAAAGCACTCTGTTGGGAACGTGTTTGAACAAAGCGATCGTGTGCTTCTTCGTGACTACGGGGATTTCCGAGGGGATTTTCCCCTTCGATTTTCACCGAACTTTCGTCGCGCCGTATGCGCTTTCTCTCGCATTCGATCTCGCATGTGTTGGGTTCGTGTAGTATTTATATCTTTATTTATTATTTTACGTGTTCATAAAATTAAATTCAGCGAAAAACTTTATACTTTATACACCAATATTCGTTGGCACGCGACTCGGGTGCATGTACGGATACGGCTTCAACAATCTTTTGTTTCGCTCTTCGATTCGAGACGCCATCGCATCCAAGTCACGATGAAAATCTCCCAAAGCGTCGCGCTCTTCGTTTCCATCCAGCATGTCTGTGATGTATCTTCCAATGTACACTTCTTCCTTCGAAAATTGCGAGAGCGTCCATCCTGTTGCCATAGTCTGCGTGCACTGTGCCACATTTGGAAGTGCATCAATCACGTCTTGTTCGGTAACGTTAACTTTCGTCTTCGGAGCCGGCTTCCTCATCAAAAGTGGTCTATTAGGTACGCAACTGTAATAATCCCACTGAGAAAAATTTACCGCTGCGTGCATGAACGAGCACTGATACATCACAGAGGTGCAAACATCTACGAGCTGCTCGAACGAGTTAATAGACGAAGGAATGCCGTGTTGTTCTGCATTTTTCCCCTGATAGCCGTGATTTCGCATCTCAAGAATCATAGATTGAACGTGCGTATCAGCTCGAACCGAGTCGTCGTTGGGATAATGCAGTTTCAAGACTCGGGAAATATATTTCCTGAGGATTGTCCAGCCTTCCATGGCGTCGTCACGATAGTAATAGTTCTTCAAGATATTTTTTTTATCCACCCCACGTCTCTTAAAGTCATTCGGGATATGTAAGTGTTCGAATTTGAACTCTTGATAGGCCTTGCTCATAAGATCCATGTGTCCGCCTTGACCAACGGCAACGACGCGGTCGGTGACACCCCCTGGGGAAATAAGCATTGATCTCCCCAGAGTATTGATAGCGATAACGTAAATCAAATGTGGTCGCATGATTCTATACACGACGTGGTTTCTTGGAACGTTTCTTTCCAAACATACAGCCCACGGCTCCATGAGGAGATGAGTCTTCAATAAATGGGAGATCATCTGATGAACGTTCCCGTCCGAGCATATCAAGTGTAAACGCGCCAAGTACCACTCATACTTTCCATCTTTAGGAGTCCAGATCGGCCCACTTCCGTCTTGAAAGTGTTGAATAGCAATTGGTCGCAGCGCGTTGTTTTCGTCAGCAAAGAAAAGTCCCATTGAATTTTCCACGAAATAGTTTTCGCCGCGCTTGATTCCTTCCAGAATTTTAAAATCAACCATATATATGTGCCCAGCGGCGAGTTCGCCCTGTAAACTTCTCCCAGCAGGTAACACGCCAGCAACATCTGCTTCAGTGACCTTGAATTTGGATGGAAGAACATCGATTTTACGGATCTGCACTGGGTGAGTGCCGTTCAAAAACTGACGACCGCATTCTTCATCCGAGTGCCAGTCCTTCACAACATCGACCGGCTTCAGACTCCTATAAAGCTTCACATAGTCATCGAGACACTTTATGTCCTTATCTGGGATCCTGTCAGCAAATCCCTTATTTTTGAATCCCGTGAAGGTGTCATAAAAGAAATCTTTATACTTTGTGGAACTAAATTGCTCGGTAAGAGGCAATTTAGCGTGTTCATCGTAAGTGGTGTGGTTGGGTAAATAGTCTCCATAACTCCAGTCGAATGACTGACGCATTTGGTGCAAATAGAGTTCTGTAGCATACTCTACCAACTTTCGACACCTTGAACTCACTGAGTCATTCACAACGCGAGGCACAATAAAAGCTTTATTTGCATGGATCACGCTCCAAACATTAAAACAGACCTTTCGCACCGTGCCATCCTGAGAGCGTACTCGAACATCAACTCGTCCACAGTTCCAGGCAGTTTTATCACCGTGTGTAATGACCAGGTAGGCCGGCTCTCCAATGTCTTCATCGAGCGCTTTAAACACAGATGTAGCTCCCGTTCCAAATTCTGACTCAGAAACTTCGAGTTTCATGGTCTTCGTTGAGTGTCGCGTACCAACAATCAAAATGTTGATGTCTGTATTGACACCTGCTTTGGCAATAGATGATGTTCGTATTGTGACGGTGTACCGAGCTGGCTGACAAATGTGTGATTTCTTGTTCCTAGTAAATACACGACGGATACGTGCAGATGTTTTATACACCGAAGCTCGGGTATAATTCAAGGAATTGTAATCTTCGGCGCAGGTCGCAGGAAGAAGTGAGAGGCAATTTGGCGTGCGCGCCATTGCAAACGAACAATTCTCGATGAAAGAATCTGGTAAGGGAGAATGAAGTGAAAGCACGCCAACATCGTGAAATGTTGTATCCCAAGAGCGATTTGGATTAAATACTTCACTTGTATCCGTCGACTTGGCTTCATAAAGTTGAATCTGCAAGCGGTACTTGATGGATGAGGACCCAACGCGCTCGATAAATTCTCTTCTTAAATAATCAGTTGGACGCTTTTCTTCAGCGCTTCTCCGACATTTCATCATATGAGTCGTCGTTATCGTGTGCTGATCCTCGAGGTTCGGCTTCGAAGGTTCATCCTTCACTTCAGTCCCGGGGCCGTCACCGTATGGGACAAGTCGAAATTTACAATATCGCTTTCTTCCATCGAGCGCGTTGAACTCACGGCACGTCTGACTATAATAATGCAGATCGCAGTACGAATTCGGAGCACGACGAACTCCATCTATGACCGCTTTGACACTTGAAGGATACTTCGTGGCAAAGACTTTGTACAGTGCCTCATTGAATGTCGCACTCTGGTAAACAAACTCCAAAAATGAAGGAAGATTAAAGAAACCAGCGAATTCACCAGTGTTGAGATGCAAATCAAAATCGCTTTCATCGGACTGGCATGAAAATTTGATTGAACATCCACGAATTTCCAATGCCGCGTCGTCAAACTCATCTTTGTCCGCAAGTTTAACGCCAACTGCGTTCGAATGTCGCAATATGATCGAGTACTTCTTTGATTTCGAAAAAAACGCGTTCTTCGGAATTTTTGGATTTTCAATGACTTGAAAATCTCCGATAGCGCCTACGCCGACTGGATGCGTAGATCTTCGTCTATTCACCAAAGCCCCGAAAATAAACATCAACGCAGCTTTTAGTTTTGCCATAAACAAACCAAAATAATTATCGTCAGGCATTGGAATTGGAAATTCAGTCAAGGTATTTTTCTCTAAATTTTCCATGCCAAAGTGTTGTTGATAACAGTCGCGCCAAAAGTTTGTCCATTTGTTGGTCTTCTTCGGAGACTTTTGTTTTTCGGATACGTCGTCAGTCTTGCCGTCGCCTGTCTTCGATTCTGATTTTGACTTTGACTTTGATAACATGCGAAGACTCTGCTTAATTTCTGATGCAGAGCGCTCCATTCCCATAGCCCTCAATGCTAAACATTTACAGCGAAGAATAGGCTTGTGTTCATTTTTAGTAATATCCAAGATATACAAATTGATCACGTTCACTAATGCGACGTAGAACAGGCGCAGTCCGAAAGTTATCACGAAAACGTCGTCATGACTCTTTGGACTCGTTCCAAAAACCCAAAATATAGCATAACGACTATTGTATATACTCCGAGACATCACGACGTAGGCAGCGATTGCAGCATTCACGAGTAAGCACTTCTTTGTCAGTTTCAAGTACGATCTGAAAGCAAAACCACCTTGCGTTGGATGTATGAGCTTTCCCAAGACGATACCACTAAATAGTATATTAAGCATCTCGTATTGGTCTCTAACCATATCATTCATGCATGCTGATAAATACTTATCACCAGATTGTTTGAGCAGTACGCGGTAAGTTGTGAATACACACGATGCACTCGAAAGCGCACCAAAAAGAAAACCGCTCAACATTACGACAGATTTTGCTGAACTGACGACGGATAATCGAGAATTTTCCGTTCGAGAAATCAAATGCAAGCTTAATTTGACGTGAAAAGCAAGCGATAGAAGACTCAGGGTGGCAAATGTGATGCTTTCGCATTTAATTTCAGACAGTTTTGTTTTACCGTTGAGAAATAGGCTTGTAAATGCGTGCGCGAAAACGTCACATTTCCCACCAGAAACAAGTTTCAAGACCTGCGTACCAAAAATAACCCACGAGAAAAGGGCACTGAATCGTTTGAACACATCTCCACGTAAGGCTGAGAACCAATCAGTCGAAACGACGGTTAATTTCAAGACGACGAGGATTGTTAGTAACGTCATCGTATTATCCGTGCCCTGAGTTTCGATGGGCCTGATGATGTATAACTCCTCATCACTAGTGGCCAAAGGGTTCGGAAGTCCAGTCCTTTCAACCGCACGAAAGAATACGATTGCCAAAAGCAACGCAAGACCATGCAAACACCAAAACCTCTCAGTTTGCTTTCTTATTTTACAAAACAAAACAATCATATCCTTGAGCGGACCTTTCTTCCACGAATGGGATGATTCTGGAACGGAGGTGCTCATAGCAAAAGGAACAATATAACCGATTGCTTGATACGACGTGAACAAAGCGATGCACAAACTCACAAATACAGTAATCAATACTCCCGAAAGTTGAGGTGCATATTTCAAATCGCTCTCAGAATTTGTCAAGAAATTGCCGTGAATAGAGTAGGAAACATAGTTTTTGTCGGACATGATGTACATATAACCCGACATAATAATGCAGAAAACTACTCTACCGAGTCCTCTAGTTTTGAAATCAGAAGTTGAAGCCGCACGACTGACGTTAAGCACGAGAGCACCTGCCACATACATGGCAAGTACAAAAAAGAGATAGGAACTGTGAACCAATGCTGAATCACCCTCAACAATCGCGTTCGAATTTTCAATTTTTATCCACGGAAACCTTTTAGGATTGAGCAGAACGAGTAAAAGTCTCGTAGAACCGAACATGTTTGCAATCCAATATATCGTGTCATAAATGGGACCAATCAAAGGATTATGCACATAGCTCCGAACATCAATAAAAGTTAATGAAAATTTTGGCCACGCAACGTTAAACATCACGCAATACCGCCACGCTTCCGTAAGAAAAATGGCGTTCAAAACGAATACGTTTCCGATGGACTCGATATTATCAGTAAAGGCCTGAGCTCCTGAGAGATGCCCCTTTTTAAAATCAAATATCGAAAACGTATTACCGAAGGCATACTTCATGAAAAGAAGAATGTAACAGCAAATGCCATATATACCGAGCGGACCATGAGTTAGCACGAGAAACCACAGCGGCAAATGTTCGCCAAAAGCCACCAGGATAACTCTCAGTACGAAATGTGACCACGCAATCAAGTAAACCATCGAGAATTTGCCCTGTCGCATTGCAGGGATACTGGAGTGCGAGATCATCCCAGTCAGAAACAAGCACAAGGAGATCAACCCAAGGGAATTCTTGTTTTCCATGTTTGTTGCGCGAAATAAGTCAAGTTTGTATTCCGGCAATATGACCAACGACGCGGTAAAGTATAAAATAGTCAACCCGTAGGCGACAAGTTCATGAACCACGAATTGGTTATATCGATCCTTTGGTTTTTCCACGCTTAAATACAGCACTCGATCCTCTGTAGGCACGTCATACGTTCCATAGCCCGTTCTTTGCGTTGTGCAGACCTTTACAAGAGCCCCAGTACCGCTAAAAAGAGTTAAGACTGCACCGATGTTCCCGTCGGGCATAAATTGGGAGATTAATATCCCGAACGCAGCCATCACGAACAACTGAAACATGCTGTGCCATTGGCTCTTCGCGTCGCTGGAGACGAGAAAGGAGTAGCCGATGAAATGTGCGCACGCAAAGGCGTATATAATCAAGGATCTGTTATACTCCGCTTCCTCTTCTTTGGGGGCAAAATACAACCGCGCGAACATCCCACGCGCTTCCTCGGCCGTCGCCGGGAAATTCGATCGATCGAGCAGCCATCCAATTCTCGCGCCGTACACGCCAACCGCCGCTCCAATCACACCTTGTAGCGCGTGCAACCTCGAAACGCTCAGCCTGTTCGGTGCGATCGTCTCTTCTGTCGTCGACATGGCGTGATATTCAAAAAGCGTGCTTTTTCTTCGACGGTGAGTCTCGACAAAGATACGACCGTTAAAAATGTGCGGAAAATTCAAATAATTTGGAGATTTTGCGTAAAGGAATGAAAGGTACTTTTGTTCGGCGCGGCACGATGCAAGCGTTCGGTGTGTATACGAAAATAGGAAGGTATTACTAAAGAAAGTGTTATACAGCTCTCTTCGACGCGCAACAACGACATCATCGTTTAGGAAACTAAGCTATGTGAAACTACGCGTGTTTCCGCCGCCGTTCGCGGGAAAGTAACCAGGAATCCTCGTCGTCTAAACACGTCGCGATGTACGAAAGTAATCTTCTTCCGGAATCTTTGGACATGATTTCATCGTAGTCAAGATTTTTGTCCCCATCGCTATCGTGTACGGCGAAGAAATCTTCGATGTCTCTATTCTCTACGCCCCATTTCAGAAGTTGGTCTTCGACCTCGTCTTTTTGCAAGAGACCATTTTTTGATAAATTGTCCATTCTGTCGAAAGCGTCGCGCGCGGTGTGTCGCTTATGCGTGTCACGCGTAAAGGGTTTGATTTCTATCTCATTGGTGTGGGCTTTCGTTTGAGTAGGTGTTGCCCAATATTGACGCTCCATGCCAAGGTTTTCACTCTCGTTAATGTTTGCGTAGAGCAGTATCGCGAGTATAAGACAGAAAGAACCAAAAAATCCATACGTGGTGGCTACCACAAGTTGCGCTGCCATGAGCGACCCTATCGTGTATCTAAGTTCTCGCACACCGTACACGGTCGATAATGCAGCCACAAATACTCTCGAATACGCGAACCCTTGTGCAAGCACGAGTTGGTCGACGAGCATCGATACGAATTCGGTTTCCGCCTCGGAGACTGACGATACCGAACGTTCACTCCAAAAACCGGACTTCGCGAGCCATCGAGAAGCGCCCACTAAAACTCGAACAGCTCTTTCTGCGTGCATGAAATTTATCAAGTGTAAAGTCGGTCTAACCAACTTTGGCGTCCCAAAAGCGCTCTTGATTTGTGAAGAACTCGTCGCGAACTGTGCGAAAGCTAAAAGTGCACACGTACAACTACCAACCGCCACGCGCGTCTTCTTACTTTCGAGCGACAGCAACAACATACCTAAGCTCACTTCCATCGAACCTAACCAGATGTGCACGTACACCCTCCGTCTCGTCTTTTCGTTCACGTGAAACTTCGGGTGCAACGGCCTTCTCGCAAAGTTCGCGATTAAAAGTACGTACGATAAGTACCCGACGAAGAGTAATGTGATTTTCTGCGTGCGAGCAGCTTTCCCCTCGTCGACGAGCGTCGATGGCGCCGCCTCCAAAAACACCCTCGCCGTCGAAATAGCAGTTTCAGCGGCGGCGTTCCTTTGCGCATGCCTCCACTGCGTCGGCCAAAAATCGACGGCGCGTCGCCGAGCGAAAGAAGAAAACGCCATTCTGCAGTCCTTTTTTTAACGACTTTCAGTTAACGTACTCTCTCTCTAAAAGGGGACATTGGAGAACAGTCGGTGGAGAATACGGCACGAAAACCGGGGCGGGGAATGAGACAAAACGAAAAAAGTAACGAAGAAGAAGGAAGAGATGTACAGATAGTCAAGTACGTGTGTGGTAAACAAACATATGCTCACATGAAGGGAACGCGTCAAATGAAAGCGCTCAACTTTCTTTCTTCGCCTCGGCGCCAAAATCTTCTCTTCGAAGCTTAGCCATGGTCCAGAAGAACTGGCAAAGCACGCCAAACGCAAAGAATTTGTGATAAAAATAGGACGCATAAAGAAGATGGTCCAAAAGTTTAATTTTAGAACCAGCCGTGTACTTGCCGAGATCAATCCAGGAGACGTTGAACGTGCCCGTTGTTCCCATAAACCATTGAATTTTTGTAACGATGGAATACAGAAAGAGGGACGGGATCCATACATTTTGAAGACGCGTGGCCATGCGAACAGCTTCTTTGCTGCGATCAAACACGTCTTCTAGCTCGCGAATCACAAAGGCAAGAATGAGCGTCATCGTACCGTTCAACAATTCGTGCTGATGGTGTTTTTTCGCCGTCTTATAATCTAAGTTTAAAGGTGGCCAAATGTAATGCATAGATTTAAGCGGCGCCGGAATCCCAGCCTGAACCAAATACATCCACAATCCACTGAGCATCATGTACGAAATACCAGCACGGATAAATCGCGTGTAGATATCTTGAAACGGCCTTTTTGAACTTCGACTCACCTTATTTCGATGATCACCGGTGCATTTCCACATAAAAAATGTCGCAATCGGTGGCGTGGCGACGGCAAAGTTGAAAGTTCCGACCCAATATAATAAATCCAAAGGAACGATGCCTGAATATAACTGCGATCTTCTGCCGTCTCCGAGATCAGGTTTACGATTGATCCACGTTGGATGAGCCCACACAGCACCATCAATGGCGATGTGAATGGCTTGGACGACGAAGAAGACATATAAGTTCGCGCTGACTTGAAACGTAGCAATTTTCGCAGGAAGAAATCCTTTTTCATCGAAAATAGAGCACACCTTACCCGCAACTAAGGTGAACGTGAGGTCAATGAATCCACCTCTGTGCAATTCGGCAATATTGGATGCGATCCCTTTCACCACAGGTTTAATCAAAAATCGATCTCCGCCTAAGAAGGACAAAGGATTCGGAACTCCGCACAAACCGATGATGGCCCACAAACCGTTGAGAAAATATCCAACGTTTCCGTGCCAAAGAAAAGTACGCATGACTTGATCTCGATACTCTTGCTTCTCGCTCGTGCTTCTCAACGTCTTCGTATTCGTCCACAAGCATTCGAAAGGTGCAAAGGTGCGGATGACGTAGATCGCTTGCGTAAAATTCGTCACCGAATACAACAAGTGCGAGAGCCAATAAACGACCGTGAACGTCGGCGTTCCTCTCGCAGCTTTCTTCACCCATCCTCGAGCTTCCCAACTCGGAGTAAAATCAGACGACCATCCCATGTTCGTCATCGTCATTTGGCAGGATACCAGTAAGAAGGTTGCAAGTGGCAGCGCGTACGCCAACCGCCAAATGAGTTTCGCGTTCACATTCGCCTTCGCGAGCATCTCCAAGCTTAACGTGCACGCGAAAATATGAAGCGCCATCAGTGCCGCGCTGCTGTGTTGTCTCGCGGCGAGTTGTTTACTCGACACCGACAACGTCGCATCGATGACTGGATCTCGCGCGCCAAAGTGCACGCCCGTCATCGACGCGAGCATCCACACCGTTTGAAACGCGATGATTCCCACGGCGCATTGGTACATCCAATATTTCGTGCGCATCGCTTCCTCTTTCGTCACGCCCTCAACAAAGCTCCACATCTTTTTCTTTTTGCAGTACGTCGAGAACGCCCGGGTGTACGTCGCCACCCCGCACGCGATCGCCGCGACGAAAGCCACGTCAAAGATGCCTTCCATCCTTTTCGTCGTCGTCGTCGTCGTCGTAGTAGTAGTAGTAGTAGTAGTAAGACAAAGACGAATTGTCCCGCAAATTCCCGTT